>Ga0163154_10000640_pt1 | contig 53937 bp, 30 predicted proteins | sample OliLakLV19MP9P1_FD_148649 | JGI IMG/M metagenome (GOLD analysis project Ga0163154, IMG submission 148649) | Freshwater microbial mat bacterial communities from Lake Vanda, McMurdo Dry Valleys, Antarctica - Oligotrophic Lake LV.19.MP9.P1 | ecosystem: Environmental > Aquatic > Freshwater > Lake >...
TCTGAAATTTAACAATTATTAGTGTTTATTAAACATTACCGCAAAGTTTGTAGATATTTTTCAAACATTATGTTTAAAAAAATACTTCAAATTTTAAATAGATTATCGTTTTATTCTTTAATTTAGCAGAATATAAACATAGTTGTTTATTTAAAATATGTCAACCACTTTTATAAACTTAAACACAACAGCATGAGAAAAATTACATTAAAGTCAGTTATCCCGTTTCTGGTCTTATCGGTTCTTGCTATTTTAGCCGCATTTATTAAACCCGAAGCAGATTATGTGCCTGGTCCGCAAGATCCACAATATGTTTCGGCAGACATGGTATGGGTTTTAATTTCAACTGCCCTGGTATTTTTAATGACTCCCGGACTTGCCTTCTTTTATGGCGGAATGGTAAATCGTAAGAATGTAATATCTACTATGATTAAAAGTGTGGTAGCTGCAGGCATTGTGGGTGTTTTATGGATTGTTGTTGGTTTTAGCTTAAGTTTTGGTGATTCACTTGGTGGGTTTATAGGAAATCCTATGACTTTCTTATTTTTTCAAGGGGTTAAATCACATGCAGCCTGGCCTTTGGCTAACACGATGCCACTTACACTTTTCTCCTTGTTTCAATTGATGTTTGCAATTATTACACCTGGTTTGGTGGTGGGAGCAGTGGCTGAGCGGATACGTTTTACTTCATATGTTGTATTTATAGTATTGTTTAGTTTATTGGTTTATGCTCCGGTTGCACATTGGAGCTGGCATCCTGACGGATTCTTAGCAAAAATGGGAGCTTGGGATTTTGCCGGTGGTACAGTTGTTCACATTACTGCAGGTTGTGCGGCTTTAGCAGGCGCACTGGTCTTAAAACGTCGTAAATCTCATGTATTAAGAACTGAAATTCCACCTGCAAATGTTCCCTACGTATTGATTGGAACAGGTTTGCTTTGGTTTGGTTGGTTTGGCTTTAATGCAGGGTCTGCAGTTGGTGCTACTCCTTTAGCGGTGAATGCATTTGGTACCACTAACACAGCTGCAGCAGCAGCAGGTTGTGCCTGGATGTTTTTTGATGTATTAAAAGGGAAAAAGCCTTCCGTACTTGGTTTTTGTATTGGTGCTGTGGTTGGATTGGTTGCTATAACGCCTGCTGCTGGCTTTGTAGGAATTCCACAAAGTATTATAATAGGTGTAATTGGTGCAATTGTCTCCAATATTGCAGTTGGAATTAAGCAAAAATCTAAATTAGATGATACATTGGATGTTTTTCCTTGTCACGGTTTAGGCGGTATGGTAGGTATGTTGCTTACAGGTGTATTTGCCAGCCAGGTAGTTCATGGTATTCCGGGCGGGCCTAATGGATTGGCTTATGGTAATCCCGAGTTTCTGTTTACCCAGTTTAAAGCAATGGCAATAGTAGTTGTTTACAGCTTTACTGTTTCATTCCTTATTTTTAAATTCATCAATTTTATTTTACCAATCCGTGTTAGTGCAGAAGAAGAAGAAGAAGGTTTGGATGCATCTCAGCACGATGAAAATTATGTTCAGGGTACACTGTTGGTTAACACCGGAGGTGTTGTAGAAGAAAAGCCTGCATATTAATTGTTCTCTTTTTTACAATACGTAAAACACCAGGGTTAGTTTGTTAACCTTCAAATTTCCCTGGTGTTTTTCATTTTCAAAACTCCATTTATCTCTGTCCTAACATATAGAGGTGAGCGTACCGGGAGTATTTCCTTTAAATAATATCGTTGCTGCCATAACAATTTTGTGATAAGTTCTTCAAAGGAGTTATTACACTTAACTAAATTTTTCAATTTAAACTTTTAACCAAAACTGATCTTTATGAATTTAAAATTAGCAGCAGCAATCACATTATTAATGATCTCTTCTACAGTATCTTTTGCACAGGAGCTCACTAAAACAGCCGTAAAAAAAGCAGCAATTCTTTCAACAGCCCCTGACGAAGACGAAACCAAAACCTTAACAATTTCCGGCGGTTTAGATGCCTATTACAGGTATAATCTTTCCAATAATTTTGCTAACAACTATACGAGTTTTACCAACTCTCAAAGTTCTTTTGAGCTAGGCATGGCAAGTATCAGAGCCGATGCAAGTGCATTAGCCGGTAAAGTAACGGCAACTATTGATTTGGGTTTTGGCAGAAGAGCAGAAGAGTTTTCGTATAATGACGGTGTTACAGACCAAAGTAAAAATGGTTTTGCATCACTTTCCAATGTCAAGCAACTATTTGTTACTTATGCTCCTTCCAGTAAAGTGAAATTTACTGCTGGTAAGTTTGGTACTCATGTTGGTTATGAGTTGGTAGATGCACAATTAAACAGAAATTATAGCATGTCCTACATGTTTACAAACGGGCCGTTTTTTCATACAGGTTTAAAAGCAGATATTACTGCTGGTCCTGTCGGCCTTATGTTGGGTGTGGCTAACTACACTGATCAATCTACTGCTACCAATAATGTAAAGAGTTTATTGGCACAGGTAAGTGGTGGATCATCTGATGGTAAATTTAAAGCTTACTTAAATTATGTTGGATCTTATGGTTCTAAATCCGAGGCAATTCCTGGTTCATTAAAATCGCTAAGCCAGATAGATTTGGTTATAAATTCTACTATTACCTCAAAATTTGGAATAGGTTTCAACGCTACCGTGCAAGATCGTAAAACTATGACGGCGTCAACCAGTGGTAGTTGGTGGGGTTCTGCAGTGTATTTGAATTTTGATCCAACCCCTGCTACCGGTATTACCTTTCGGAGTGAATATATAGGTGACAGTAAAACTATTTACTTTGCTACTAAAAATATATTTGCAAATACACTTTCTATAAACTGTAAAGTAGGACCATTAACAATAATTCCTGAATTGAGAGTAGAAACATCACAAAGCACTATTTATTTTAAGAAAAATGGTACTGGTGTAAAATCTACTGCTACAGCACTGGTAGCAGCCGTATATAAATTTTAATAGAAGCTGAAGCATTAAATATTTTCATTTGTAAGTAAATAGTTTCTTTTAAGATGCTGTTTAATATGCCTTTACAAATTGATCAACTTTTTCATATGGCAAGCAATCGTTAAGGCCCCTCATTTTTATGAGGGGTCTCTATTTTTAAAGATAGGAGCTAATCAATACTACGATATGGCCTTGTGTTACTTTTTTAATGAAATTTTGCCAGTAATATTTAATACGTATTTTTACTTTCATGTGTTAACAGCTATTTTCCATTCCGGTATTTGCGCTTTTACACACGCTGTTTTTTTCGACAACTTAACTTTATAAAAATTGCTTCATGATGAAATTTTTACTTACTGCTGTTTTGTTTCTCCAATTATTACCTGTTTTTTCACAACCAACTTCTACGCCGGCCTCCGGTTACCAATGGGTTAAAACTGGTAGTTCAAGTTATTATTCTTTCCTGGTAAGCACTATTCCCAATATAACAAATGGCACTACTAATTTTGGCTTTTTGTTAGATAGAGACCCGGCAGATTGTAGCGGTCATTGTGGCGGAAGCTGCGATGGCAACAGCAAGTATGCTGTGTCGTTATATGGGATAAATAATACGGTGCCTGTAAACACCAATAGTAATTGCGAGCAGAGAGCCATTATAATTAACCAATGGCCAAACGATTTTTTAGATGCCAGTGTTAGTAACGACGCCACTAGTGGTAAAGTGCAATTGCCTGTAAGTGCAAAAGTTACCATGAAGAAATCTACACTTCCATCAACACCGGGATGTGGTGCAGGTTCTGGCAATAATTTGGGCAAAATATTTGGTGGAAATGGACCTGGTAATTCAACCAAAGTAAACGTAGTATGCAACTATGATATTGGCTGGAGTTCAACTGCTTTTGGAGGTATTATTTCTGGTGGTCAAGCATGGACTGAAACAGGAAGTTTTACCGGTGAAGAGCCAGGAAGCGGCAATTTCTCTGCCAATATACCATGGGCTCCAGCTGCTTTTGGTAATACAATTATTGCAGATAGTGTGTATAATATTCCGGTAAATGCCATCGGGCAAACTGGTGGTAATTTTGAGATTGTAGTATTTTCTTCTCCTTCCATTTCAGTAACAAGAGAATTTGGTAATGCAGATGGTTTGGCTGAGTCTGAACCAGGTATGGAAGGACTTGCTGATTACCTGGTACAATATGATATATGGGAAATTCAACAAATACTTCCTTTGCGTTTAACTGAATTTGCTGCACAACTGCTTTCAAACAATGTTGTTCAGCTTCGCTGGATAAATAATTCCGAATATAGCAACGATAAATATATTATTGAAAGAAGTTACAATAGTCGTAATTGGCAACCGGCAGGTACGGTTGCAGCACTTATAAATCCGCCTGCAAATATTGGTAGATATAATTTTACCGACAATACTATTGCTGCAGGCGAAAAGACAATTTTCTATCGGCTTAAGTTGTTGGAAAAATCGGGTACCGTGGTATACTCTAACCAGGTTATAATAAGAAATGCAAAGCAGGCCTTTTTTTCATTGGCTTCCACCGGTGCAAAAAATGAATACCGGGTAATATCCGGTAATAGTGAAAAACGTAACATCTCTGTTATCAACACCAATGGACAAATAGTTAAGCAATTTAATTTAGAAGGTATTGGTAATAATATCATCAGCTTAAATAGCCTGACTACTGCAGTTTATTCCATAGTTATTCAGCAGGCAAATAAAAAGGAAATTGTTAAAGTTTTTGTTTTTTAAAAGATTCAAGATCTTTCTCATTTTTATATTTTTAATTGGGTCATTGTGTTTGATAAAAATTAATTGAACATATTAATTAAACCTTTTTTTTAATCTCCTTAAAACGCTGGTAACTAGTGATGCATTTAAAATTGTTACTATCCATTTGAATATAAAAAAAGAGTAAATCGGTATTTAGGCGTCCGGTTGTAGAACTTGCAATAAAAAAACGTCTGAACGCCGGAACGGTTAAACAAAATAACTGGCCTATGCTGCGCTAATATTAAATGTACCGCCGTCAAAGATCCGCTTGATACTAACTTTTAAAAGCCTATATTTATAAAAAAAATTACATGCGTTGTTTAAGCCTATTTTCATGTTTGTGGCTGATGCTCTCCTGCAATGCACAAACAAAAAAGCCAGATCTTTTAATCAATAAAGATTATAATACGTTGTTATGGCAAATCAGTGGAAACGGGTTACAAAAGCCTTCTTATTTGTTCGGTACTTTTCACCTGATGTGCAAAGATGATATTCAATTTAGCGACCAGTTAAAAACAGCCCTTGCCAACGCTGAAACCATGTATTTGGAGCTGGATATGGACGATCCTGCTTTAATGTTGAGTGGAATGATGCTGATGACTATGAAAGGTGGAAAAAAACTGTCTGACTTTTATTCAAAAGAAGAATATAAAAAAATAGAAACGTTTTTTAAAGATAGTTTAAGTGCTCCACTTTCTTTTTTACAAACAATGAAGCCATTTATGCTCCTTGCACTACTTTATCCCAAAATGATGCCATGTAAAACAGTTAGTGGGATAGAGGAAGAGCTGATGAAATTAGCAAAGGTTCAAAAAAAGGAAATTAAAGGTTTAGAAACAATGGAATTGCAAGCAGCCGTGTTCGACAGCATACCTTATGAAGAACAAGCAAAAGAGTTATTGAAGTCTATTGATAGCATGGAGTTGAACAAAAGAAATTTTGATACCATGATGCGGGTGTACAAAGGCCAGCGACTATCAGCTATTGAAGCTCTTTTTAGTAAAAATGAATTTGGTATGCAGGACCATGAGGATATATTGCTCAACAAACGCAATGTTAACTGGGTAGAACAACTGGGCGTCATATTAAAAAAGGAAAACGTTTTTATTGCAGTTGGTGCCGGTCACCTGGTAGGGGAAAATGGCCTTATTACCTTGCTTCGTAAAAAGGGCTACAAGCTGTTGCCATTGCAAAACAAATAGGAAGCAAACGTGAAAGTTATCAACAGATATTTTACATATGCCTTACAAGCCCGTTATAAGTGAAACTAATTTATCCACTTGTTCGTTTGACACATCCAGGTGAGTAACCATTCTTATCTGGCATGCAGAAATCACCATAACTGATATAGTGTGTTCTTTCATTATTGCCGAAAAACTTTCAGGCGTATAGGGTGATAATACTTCAAATATTATAATATTGGTTTCAACCGGTAAAATTTCCCCCACAAATACTTTTTCGGATAATGCCACAGCAATCTTTTTTGCATTGTCGTGGTCGTTCTGTAACCTATCAAAGTTATTCTCCAATGCGAAAATGCCAGCTGCTGCCAGGTATCCGGCCTGCCGCATTCCGCCGCCAAATACCTTCCTTATCCTTCTTGCTTTTTGAATGTAGGTTTTATTTCCGAGTAGCAGGCTTCCAACCGGAGTGCCCAATCCTTTGCTGAGGCAAATGGATATACTGTCGAATATTTCGCCATACTGCCTGGGCGTTTCTTCTTTTGCAATTAAAGCATTCCACAGCCTGGCACCATCCAAATGTAATTTCAAATTATTTTGCAGACAAACTTCTTTAACTAGTTCAATTTCAGCAAATTCATAGCAAGCGCCCCCACCTCTATTGGTCGTGTTTTCTAAACATACCAGGCTGGTGTTTGCTTTATGTATATCCTTGGGATTAATATTTTGTGCAATGTATTTTGCTGTTAGTCTACCCCTGTTGCCATCAATTGCTTTTACCTGGCATCCACTATTAAAGGCAATGCCCCCGCCCTCATAAATGTAAACATGACTTAATTTTTCACAAATCACTTCATCCCCCGGTTGTGTATGACATTTGATGGCAATTTGATTCGTCATCGTACCGCTAGGGCAAAAAACAGCCGATTCCATCCCAAATAAGTCAGCTGCCATTGCCTCCAGTTTGTTAACTGTAGGGTCTTCTCCAAACACATCGTCCCCAACTGCCGCGGTAAACATAGCCTGTAACATGCCAGGAGTTGGCTTGGTAAAAGTATCTGATCTTAAGTCTGTTATCATTTCGCAAATGTAACTATCTCATCTTATGATAAAATTAGAAATCTCAAAAATTGAAATATTTGATAAGTTATTAACATCCTAAAAGCTCTTTTTTTAACCTTTTTGCGTTTTGAGTATGAAATGCAAGATTCAAAATGTAACTTTGCCAACTATTTATTAAAATTTTGGTGTAGTATACCCGGGCCAACAACTTTTTACAAGGTTTACCTGTCTTATAGTGAATAGAGTTTTTTATATCGAATATAAACCAAGCAAATGAGGCAATTAAAAATCGCAACCCAAATTACCAACCGTGATTCCCAGGCGGTGGAAAAGTATCTTCAGGAAATATCAAAGATATCAATGATTACTCCCGAGGAGGAGACTATTCTTGCCCAAAAGATAAAAATGGCGGATCAAAGGGCGCTGGATAAATTAGTGCAGGCTAACTTACGTTTTGTTGTATCTGTTGCCAAGCAGTACCAGCACCAGGGGCTTTCTTTGAGTGATTTAATAAATGAAGGTAACCTTGGGTTAATTAAAGCCGCACAGCGTTTTGATGAAACAAAAGGTTTTAAATTTATCTCTTATGCAGTTTGGTGGATTCGTCAGTCTATTTTACAGGCATTGGCGGAGCAAGGCAGGTTAGTACGTTTACCACAAAATAAAATTGGTACTTACAATAAAGCAAATAAAGCCTACATGGCTTTTGAGCAAGAGCATGAAAGGGAACCATCAACCGAGGAATTGGCTGAGTTGCTGGAGATGAGTGAAACTGAAATCAATAATATTTTTCAAAGTAATACCCGTCACTCTTCGTTAGATGCACCGGTACATGAAGCAGAAGATGTGGCTATGGGAGATTTATTAAAAGGTGCCAGCGAAACTGATGAAGATGTAATGCATGATTCACTTAGAAATGAAATTCGCAGGGTATTAAAATCATTAAGCCCAAGAGAGGCTGAGATTGTAAATGCGTATTTTGGATTAGATGGAGAGAATGGCGTTACCATCGAGCAGATTGGTCAAAAATATGATCTCACCAAAGAGCGTATACGTCAAATTAAAGAAAGGGCCATTAAGCGCCTGCAAAAAGCAAGGTACAGTGGTGCTTTAAAAGCATATTTAGGTTAAGGTATTTATTATCAATACTTTTTTCCCCGTTGATATTTTCAATGGGGATTTTTTTATTAAACCATTTGTAAAGCCGGTTGTTTGGGTAACCAGCGTTTGATTCCCGAATCATCAGTTGGCTTGTTTTAAAAACGTTTATGAATTATAACAATACCCAATTAGTATAAGAATTAATTTTACATGATGAATAGAATTTATTACCTGATATTTTTATCTTTTTTATTGGGAGCTTGTGAAAAGGATATCAATTTCAATTTAAAAAATGCAGAAGACGTTTTGGTTGTAGATGCCAGTATAGAAAACAACCTGCCCCCACAGGTGGTGCTAACTAAAAGTCTGAATTTTTTCAGTACAATCGATCCATCTTTATTGATTAATTCATTTGTTCACAATGCAACAGTAACCATGTCTAATGGTATAACTACTCATCGGTTAAAGGAATATGTTGTGCCTGCGGGTGCCGGTATTTTAGTTTATTATTACGGCTTAGACACTTCCAATTTGGTTACCGCATTTTTGGGTACATTTAATACAACCTATACGCTTAAAATTAATGTTGAATCCAAAGAATATACTGCAATCACAACTATTCCGGTTTTAACTAAAATACCAGACTCGCTGTGGTGGAAAAAAGCTCCTTTTCAGGAAGATTCTGATAATGTTGTTTTGATGGTAAAAACTACCGATCCCCCTGGTTTGGGAAATTATATAAGGTACTTTACTAAAACAAACAGCCAGGTATTTTTGCCCGGCGACAATTCGGTATTTGACGACCAGGTAATTGATGGTACTAGCTATCAAATACAGGTGGAGCCTGGCGTTGACAGGAATAACCCAATTTCAATAGACAGTAATTTTTTTAAAAGAGGCGATACCATTACCCTTAAACTGTGTAATATAGATAGGGATACTTATAAATTCTGGAGCACATGGGAATTTGCATATAGGAGTATTGGCAACCCTTTTTCACAACCCAATAAAGTACTGGGAAATATAAGCAACGGGGCATTGGGGGCATTTTATGGTTATGCTGCAAATTATCAAACATTGATAGTTCCTCAATAAAAAGACAGCTGCAATAAATAGAGTTACAATCAAATCATTATTAATAAGATTATTAGTTTTAATTGAGCCCATCATTTTATACAATCTGGCCAAATGGAAATTCTTATCGGCAAAAATGATTGCTGATAATTTTTGTAATTGTTTTAAAAATTCATCCTGTAAATTCGTGTAATTAGCTCCAAAAAAAAGGAATATGGAAAATACTATTGAAGAAAAAGTTAGTTGTTTAATTATAGGATCTGGACCGGCAGGATATACTGCAGCCATCTACGCCAGCAGGGCAGGGCTTGCCCCGGTTTTGTACCAGGGTATTCAGCCGGGCGGTCAGTTGACTATTACCACGGAAGTTGAAAATTATCCCGGCTATCCAGATGGTATTCAAGGACCGGATATGATGCTGCACTTTGAAAACCAGGCAAAGCGCATGGGGACCGATATTCGGTATGGATTGGCTACCAGGGTTGATTTTTCCGTTCGTCCTTTCCAAGTGCAGGTTGACGAAGAAAAATGGATCGCTGCGGATTCAATAATTATTTCAACCGGGGCTTCTGCCAAATGGTTGGGTCTGGAAAGTGAGCAACGTTTAAATGGTTATGGTGTTAGTGCCTGTGCCGTTTGTGACGGTTTTTTCTTTAAAGGAAAAGAAGTAGCTATTATTGGCGCCGGTGATACTGCTGCTGAAGAGGCACTTTATTTATCAAAAATATGTTCGCATGTGCATATGATAGTGAGAAGGGGAGAAATGAGGGCCAGTAAAATAATGCAGCAAAGAGTAATCGATACAGAAAATATTACCATCAACTGGTATAGTGAAACAGATGAAATACTGGGAGAAAAAAAGGTAGAAGGCGTAAGAATAAAAAATACACAAACGGGTGAAAAGAAAGAGATAGCTGTTAGCGCTTTTTTTGTAGCCATCGGTCACCATCCAAACAGCGATATTTTTAAAACGTGGCTTGATATGGATGAGGCAGGTTATATTAAAACCATTCCTGGAAGTTGCAAAACCAACATAGAGGGCGTATTTGCAAGTGGCGATGTGCAGGATAAAATTTACAGGCAGGCAGTAACCGCCGCAGGCAGTGGATGCATGGCAGCCCTAGATGCAGAGCGGTATTTAAGTGAAAAAGGTTTTCATTAATACGGATGAAATAAGGCAGGATAAATTTCCCCAACAAGAAAAAAATCAGCAGTAGTAAAATTAGCAATCCATCAATAAAATCACTTATTAAGGTCTTTATCTAAACCTCTAAACTGTCTAAACATTGGTAAGAGAATGACCTTAAAAGGACTTGGCTACTAAACTATTAACAATGCTCACTATTCAGTTACACCAACTTCAGTTTTTTGCCTATCATGGTTTGTATGAAGCTGAAAAGATAAATGGCAACCATTTTGAGTTGGATGTAGATATTGAATTAAATATTGCCGGCGGTGTTGCAGCTATAGATCAAACATTGAATTATGTGGCAGTTTATGAAATTATCAATACCCGAATGAAGTTGTCAACCCCCTTACTGGAGACCCTGGCAGAAGACCTGACAGCCTTAATAAGGCAGCAGGACGAACGTATAAAATCCATCAGCCTTACCATTAAAAAATTGGCAGCACCCATTCCCGATTTTAAAGGAATAGTGGCTGTAAACTTTAAAAAGGAGTACTGATATGAAGATTATTAGCAGCCTTATTTGCCTGTGCTTTTCTTTTTTGTGGCTGCCGGCACAAGATATTAATGCGTTGATAAAAGAAGGTGACAGGCAGGAAAGCAGTTTAAATGAAAAGGCTGCATTTGATAAATTTAAAGAAGTACTTTCGCTACAGCCTGTAAATATATATGCGCTGAATAAATGCAGCGAATTATGCAGTCGTATTGGTAAAAGAGAAAAGGATAGCAAGCAAATGAATACCTATTTTTCTGCTGCAAAAAGCTATGCCAGCCTTGCTTTAAAGCTCCATCCGGCCAATGCAGAATCTAATTGCGTAATGGCAATTGCCCTTGGCCGCATTTCACTCAATAAAAGTGGTAAGGAAAAGATAGCAGCAGCAAAAGAAATAAGGCGACACGTTGATATTGCCATTAAAAACGACCCCAGCAATTATAAAGCATGGCACGTATTGGGAAGATGGCATTATGAAATGAGCAGCCTTAATTTTCTTGAAAGAGCTGCAATAAGGGTGTTGTTTGGAAGCCCGCCCTCCTCATCAATAGAAGCGTCATTAGCTGCATTTGAAACAGCACAACAAATAGAGCGAAATTTTGTGTTGAATAACTATGAAATGGCCAGGGCATATTACAAGGCTGGTCAGCATAAAAAAGCCATCTCTTTATTAAACAATATGATGCAATTGACCAATACCACCGAAGATGATATCAACATCAAAAAAGATGGTAGAAAATTATTAGTTGATTGGCAATAGGTACAGCCGTACATTTTCTTTATCTTGAAACCTATAATAAAACTATGATGAAAAAATTGATCTCATCAGGCTATTTCTTCTTTGTGCTTTTTACGGTAATGGCGCAATCTCCTGAAAGTTTCGAAACCAGCTACGATCCTCACACCCTTTTTTCGCCGGTGTTTTATCCGGCAGGCAATAGCCTTACACGTGCAGGTAACGGAGAACCAACTGTTAGTTACTGGCAAAACAAAGCAGACTACAACATCAAGGTTACCCTCAATGAACATTCACACGAGATAGCGGGCAAAGTAGTAATCACTTATAAAAATAACAGTCCTAATACACTTCCTTTTTTATGGTTACAGTTAGATCAAAATTTATTTAATAAAGATAGTCGTGGACAGGCACGCATGCCGCTTGATAGCCGCAGCCGGTATGGTGATTCAAAAAGCAATTTTAACGGAGGCTATAAAATTAATTCCGTAAAAATAAATGATAAGGAATCTGAATACTTGGTTACAGACACCCGTATGCAATTGCGGTTGGTGAATGCATTAAATGCGGGCGGCGATGTGGTAACTATCCAGATTGACTATGTTTTTACGCTTCCGGAATATGGTGCAGACCGCTGTGGTATTCTTGCAACCAGCAAGGGAGATATTTTTGCGGTGGCACAATGGTATCCACGTATGTGTGTGTATGATGATGTTGAAGGATGGAATACACTTCCCTATTTGGGGCCGAGTGAGTTTTACCTGGAATATGGTGATTATGATGTTACAATTACGGCACCTGCAACGCATATTGTAGTAGCAAGTGGCGAATTACAAAATCCTGAAAGCGTATTAACCAATCTACAGCAAAGCCGCTTGCAGCAAGCTAAAAAAAGTGATAAAACAGTGCTGCTTCGCACGGAAAAGGAAGTAGATGATCCTGCATCGAGACCATCCGGTAATACTTTGAGCTGGCACTATATTATTTCCAATGCCAGAGATATGAGTTGGGCCAGTTCAAAATCCTTTATGTGGGATGCAGCCAGAATCAATTTACCCAGTGGCAAAACATCGTTGGCCATGAGTGTATATCCGCCGGAAAGCAAAGGCGATAAAGCCTGGGGCAGGGCAACGGAGTATACAAAAGCGAGTATTGAAAATTACAGCAAACGCTGGTTCGAATATCCTTACCCGGTTGCTACCAATGTGGCCAGTAATGTAGGCGGAATGGAATACCCTGGTATTGTTTTTTGTGGCTCCAAAGCTCAGCAGGCTGCATTGTTTGGTGTTACTGATCATGAATTTGGTCACACTTGGTTCCCAATGATTGTGGGCAGTAATGAAAGAAAATATGGCTGGATGGATGAGGGCTTTAATACATTCATCAACTCATTGGCCGATGACGATTTTAATAACGGGGAATATAAAAGTAATCCACCATCAATGGATGTAATGGCAGGTTATATTTTTGGAGAAAATAGCGAGGCCATTATGAATACGCCGGATGCTTTAAAAGAATCGAACATCAGCACAGCATTGTATTTTAAACCAGGCTATGGTTTGGAGTTATTGAGAAACGAAATTATAGGTCCGGTTAGGTTTGATTATGCATTTAAAACATACATACGCAGGTGGGCCTACAAGCATCCAACACCCTGGGATTTTTTTAAAACGATGGATGATGCAACCGGCGAAGATCTCAGCTGGTTTTGGAAAGAATGGTTCCTGGAAAATTATAAACTGGACCAAATTATTCTTTCTGTAAATTACGAGCGGGATAATGAAAAAAATGGCGCCGTGGTTACTATTGGTAATGCAGACCAGATGGCGATGCCGGTAAAACTGGCCTACGAAACGGTAAGCGGAATTAAAGGCTTGATAAAACTCCCGGTAGAAATATGGAACAATACCAGCGTGTGGAAAGTAAAATTACCTACCAAAGAAAAATTAGCCAGCGTGGTAATTGATCCTGATAAAGTTTACCCTGATATGAATTTTTACAATAACAAATGGTCAGGAAAATAGTTTTTCGGCGCAATTCACAATGTCGCAAATAAAAGATCTTGAACAACCCCGTCAGGCGTTAAAAACGCTGACGGCGGTTATGAATGAAGTTTTATCTGATAGCAATCAAGGATTTCAATTCACTCCTAATTTTTAAAAAACAAACGATTTCTTATAAAATAAAGACCAATACAAATTATGAAAAACAACCTCCTTGCAACTGCTGCAGCCCTGCTATTATCAGCTGTTGTAATTGCCCAGCCAAGTTCTATTTTGGGTTTTAGCAAAGCAGCTGCTGATAAACAATTATCAGCCGAAAGGAAATTTGATGGTAACCTGAATGCAAAAAATGTTGACCAGTTAATAAAAGATCTTTCTGCTGTACCACACCATGTTGCTTCACCCGGCGGTGATGCGGTTGCAGCCTACATTCTTAATAAATTTAAAAGCTGGGGATATGATGCACAGATAGAAACATTCTATGTATTGTTTCCAACACCCATTACGAGAGAATTGTCCATGACGGGCACCAGGAATTTTAAAGCATCTTTAAAAGAACCTGCGTTAAAAGAAGACGCTACATCTGGCCAAACAGCAACACAACTGCCCGTTTACAATTGCTGGAGTGCTGATGGAGATGTAACATCCGAACTGGTTTTTGTTAACTATGGCGTACCGGCAGATTATGAAATGCTTGCACGAATGGGCATAGATGTAAAAGGCAAGATTGTGATTGCCAAATATGGCCAAAGCTGGCGGGGTATCAAACCAAAAGTAGCACAGGAACATGGTGCCATTGGTTGTATCATCTACAGCGATCCAAAAGAAGACGGTTATTTTCAGGGAGATGTTTATCCCAAAGGTCCGTTCAGGCCAGCATTGGGGGCACAACGTGGTTCAGTAGAAGACATGCCCATTTATCCGGGAGATCCTTTAACACCGGGTATTGGCGCTACCAAAGATGCTAAACGTCTTGATAGAAAAGATGCTGCTAATCTATTGAAAATTCCGGTGATACCCATCAGTTATGCAGATGCCTTACCCTTGCTGGAAAGCCTGGAAGGACAGGTAGTGCCGGAAGGTTGGAGAGGCGCCTTGCCCATTACTTACCATGTAGGACCGAGTAAAAATAAAATTCATTTAAAATTAAGTTTCGACTGGCAGGTACGTCCCATAAATAATATTATTGCAAAATTGAAGGGAAGTGAGTTGCCGGATGAATGGGTTATTAGAGGCAATCACCACGATGCATGGGTAAACGGAGCTGGTGATCCAATAAGTGGTTTGGCAGCAATGATGGAAGAAGCAAGGTCAATAGGAGAGATGGCAAAAGCTGGCTACCAGCCAAAACGTACCATTATGTATTGTGCCTGGGATGGTGAAGAGCCGGGCCTGATGGGATCGACTGAATGGGTAGAATTTCATGCGGCAGAATTGCAGCAAAAAGCAGTATTGTATATTAATTCGGATGGCAATGGTCGTGGATTTTTAGGCGCTGGTGGCTCGCAGGCTTTGGAGCCCGCTTTTACAGAAATTATTAAGGAAGTGCAGGATCCGCAAACCAACGTAAGTGTTTTTGAAAGAAGAAAATCAGCTGATATTGTAAATGCCGCATCTGCTAAATCAAAAAATGAATTGTTATCAAAAACTACATTTGAACTGGAAGCATTGGGTTCCGGTTCTGATTTTTCTCCTTTTGCACAACACATTGGCATACCATCTATGAACCTTGGTTTTGGTGGGGAAGATGATGGTGGAGAGTATCATTCTATCTACGATTCGTACGATTTATATCGCCGTTTTAAAGACCCAACTTTTGAGTACGGTGTATTATTGGCCAAGACAGCAGGGCACACAACGCTTCGTTTTGCCAATGCAGAAACCCTGCCTTTTGATTTTCGTAATCTGCAAAAAACACTCAGTAAATATGTATCTGAAGTTGCTTCGCTTGCAGATAATATGCGGGAGAATACAGCTGTGGAAAATAAACTGGTAAAAGAAAAACATTACAGCATTGCCAACAATATAACCGCATCAATGCTGCCGCCGGCTGCTAAAGATGAAGTACCATTTATAAGTTTTGCTTCCTTACAAAATGCAGTTACAGCATTGGAAAAAACAACCAATGCCTTGCATGAACTAACGGTTGCTGACATGAGTGCAGCCAGGAAAAATTTATTGAATAAACAACTATACCAGGCGGAGCAATCGCTGCTTACAAAAGATGGTTTACCACGCCGCAGCTGGTACAGGCATGCTATTTATGCCCCTGGTTTTTACACTGGCTACGGAGTAAAAACCTTGCCGGGTGTAAGAGAAGCCATAGAGCAACGCAACTGGAAAGAGGCACAGGACCAGATTGAAATTACTGCCGGAGCCATCAATCAATTATCGGCTTATTTGAATGAGGCGGTTAAGGGAATGTAATTTTATAGAATAACCAGTGTCCTTTTAAAATTTTACCATAACTCTAAAACGCTTACGGGTTAAGGGTTCTAGCCCCACTACTTTGGAGTGTACTAAAAATGCGGTGATGTTTCGCTGAATAGAACTAGAAAATGCAAAGCTGATTCCAAATAAGCGTCCAATAAAAATGAGACTACTAATCGAATAAGAAAAGAGCGTTGAGGTATCAGTGTCAAGCTCCCCTCTGCCCTTGGAGAGGGGCTGGGGGTGAGGTCAAAATGAGGTACAGGGATTCCAGTTCTATAGTAGAGCGGTTGGGATGAGCCTATACAGTGCTAACTGAAATTGCAGACACCTAGTTGTACAATAATGTTCTATAATAAAAATGCTGAAAGTGGTACATACACTTTCAGCATTTTTTATTTATGCTTATCAGCTAAACTTTATCAGGACTTTTTTGAATAACCAATATTTATTTTCTAAAAACTCCCACCCAGCTGTTAATAACAAAAATAACGAGAAAGGAAATACCAGTTAGGATGGCTACCGGTAAATAAATAAAAGCGAATAAAACTGTTAAAATACCAAGCCCTGTTAATCCAAGAGCCAATTTATTTTGAACGCCGTAACCATTAAATGACAGGGGATATTGAATTCTGCCCAATGGCAGTGCCGTAACCAAAAAGGAGATACCTGCAATTAGAAATGCAGTAGATAAAGCATCGTTTTCGGAACGTGAAAGATAACCAATCAACAGGCAGATAATTCCTGCAAGAAGCGTTCCTACAACAGTGATAGCTGAATTTTTTTCTGTACTGTTAAGCGCATATTTTCCATCTTTGTGAAATAACAACATAAAGTTAGCCACCGGATTAATTAGCCAGGAAGTTAATACAAACACCAGGTACAAGCCAATGATGATGCCTGATACCGATTCTGTACTTTTGTTTTGATTAAATGCTGTTGCTAAAATGCGTACACCAAAGTACAGTGCCAATGGAATAATCCACCTTGTTTTTTTACCCTGGTTGTTTATCCAGAAACTATATTGGAGCAGCCATTTATAAGGGGGTATTTTCGATTTTAATGCTTCTTTTAACCCTTCTTTTGCATTGTGCATATTGGGGTTTATACGAAGCGCTTCCCTAAAATGCGTAGCCGCAACTTTGTTATTGCCTTTCTCTAAATAATTCCAGCCAATGGTTGAGTGGGTAAACTCATTGTCAGGATCCTGGGCTAAAGCATGTTCCATGGTTTCTACTGCTGCATCGGTCTGCTTCAATTTATTCAATGCAATGGAACGAACGTTTAGGCAGGTAATGTTTTCAGGGTCTGCTGCCAGCCCTTCATTGGCTTTTTCAAGCGCCAGCTTAAAGTTTTTTTCATCACAATACACATAGGCCATCAGGCCAAAACTTTCAGCAAAATACGGATTGAGTTCGATGGATTGATTCAACTTTTCAAGGGCCTGTGTATTCAAATCTTTACGGTAGTAACCAAAAGCTATCAGGTAGTAATAATAACTGTTTTCCGGATCGATGTAGATGGCTTTATACAGTGTTTCAATTCCACCGTCAAAATTCTTTTGATCGAACTGGCAACGGGCATACAGCGCAAGTGCCATATCATTGTCAGGATCCTGCTGCAACGCATTTTTTATCTGCTTTACAGCGTCATTTACCCGCCCCTGTTCCAGCAATAACCTTGCTCTTTCAATAAACTGAAATGTATCACTCATATAAGGTGTAGAAAGTTTAGGCGTTTAGAAAGTTTAGGTGTTTAGCCTGGTTTCTACAGGTACTATGTTAGTAATAAAATGACGTATCTTTTTGTGAATGGTCAATGGTGAATGGTCAATGGTGAAAGCCTGACCATTCAGCATTCAATGTCGTTGACATAAGCTTTGTTTAGTCCCTGAGCAACCGCCGACGGGGCTGATAGCCGCCGTCGGGGTTAGCCCAACCCCGTGAGCGGTTGCAAACCCTCACGACGGTTGTCCTTAAGTCAACGACATTGATTGAGCATTCACCATTCAATGAGGTTTACATAAGCTTTGTTTAGTCCTTGATCAACCGCCGCCGGGGCTGATAGCCACCGTCGGGATTAGCCCAACCCCGTCAGCGGTTGCAAACCCTGACGGCGGTTGTCCTTAAGTCAACGACATTGATTCACCATTCACCATTGACCATTCACCATTGACCATTCACCAATTTATTTTTTTATTTTAAGGTATTTCAATATGTCATCGTATAACCCGGATTCATTGGCATACAAGGCATAATTTCGGGCTGATGCAAACCACTCCAATGTAGTAGGCCGATGCTTTTTTACAGCAGCCAGCAAATCTTTGGTATTGATGGGCTGAATACTTCCTTTTAGTATGGATTCTCTCAACTTTTCTTCTACTGCAATATCAATGATGGCGGTAAGGTCGGCGCCGGAATAGTCGATTGTATTGGCTGCAATTTTTTTTACATCAATATTTTCTACCGGCTTGTCTGTTAGCAAGCCTTTTAAAATTTCTTCCCTGGTGCTTTCTTCCGGCGGTGCTACAAAAATAACCCTGTCAAACCTGCCGGGCCGCCTGAAAGCAGGATCAACATTCCATGGTGCATTCGTTGCAGCCAAAACCAGCACGCCTTCATTGTCAGCTTCTACGCCATCCAATTCTGCCAAAAACTGGTTAATCACATGCCGCATGGCAGATTGTTTTAAATCACTTCTGCTTGCACCCAGTGCATCGGCTTCATCAAAGAATAATACGCAGGGTTTATTGCGCCTGGCCATTTCAAAAATATCATGGAGGTTTTTTTCGCTGTTTCCAATCCACATGTCTAAAATATCATGAAGACCAATGCTGATGAATTTAGCTTCAATTTCTCCGGCGGTTGCTTTGGCAATAAAAGTTTTGCCGCAGCCCGGCGGACCATACAATAAAATACCACCACCACTTTTTTTACCAAAGGCTTTAAATAAGTCGGGGTTTTTAAGCGGTTGAATTATTTTGATGGATATTTCTTCTTTTACTTTTTCCATGCCACCCACATCTTTAAAACGCAGGTTGGGTTTTTCCATAAAATAGCTTTCATCAATGCCTGCATCAAAATCTCCAAAAAGATCATCAAAATCATCATTGGAAGATGTTCGTAAGCTTTTGTCAATTTCCTCATCCGAAAAATCCGGGTACAGTGCCAATAAATGTTGGTACTCTTCAATGGCCAGTGGAATGGAGTTTTCCTGTATCAGGCATTTGATGTATAAAGTTCTGTCGTCTTTGCTAAGTATGGCCTGTAACTGTTCGTAAACCACAATGGCTGCCGAATATTTTTTTTGGAAATAATAGCTGGAAGCAAGCCCGGATGTAGCCCTTGCGTCGCCATAATTCCTGTTTAGTACTTCCTGGTATTGGGCAGATGCTTCTTCATACAATTTTTCCTGCATCATCATATCTGCCACCTGCAAACGCAGGGGAACATTCTCTGTAGAATATTCCAGCGCTTCTAATAAATTTCTTATAACCTCGTTGTTCATCTGCTTGTTTTTTAAAGGCACTATTTAAGCTGCCGTTGATATAATTGCACCGTATTTTCCAAACCTAAATAAATAGCATCACATATCAAAGCATGGCCAATGGATACTTCCAGTAAACCGGGAATATGTTGTGAAAAATATTGAAGGTTATGGAGGTCTAAATCGTGGCCTGCATTAATACCTAGTGCCAATTCATTCGCTTTTTCTGCCGCCTTTATAAATGGTTCAATGGCTGTTGCTTTATTGCCTGTTGCAAATTCTTTTGCATAGCCTTCTGTGTACAATTCAATCCTGTCTGTGCCGGTAGCAGCTGCACCTTCCACCATTTCCTGTAGTGGATCTACAAAGATGGACGTGCGGATGCCGGCATTTTTAAACAGGCCGATCATTTTAAGTAAGTAATCTTTGTGTTCAATCGTATTCCACCCATGGTTGCTGGTTAATTGTCCAAGTGCATCCGGTACAAGCGTAACCTGTGCAGGCTTGTTGGCCAATACCAATGCTACAAACTTATCTTCGGTACAGTTGCCTTCAATATTCAATTCTGTTTTGATGTTTTTTTTCAAATTCAATACATCAGCATAGCGGATATGTCTTTCATCCGGCCGTGGATGAACCGTAATGCCATCAGCCCCAAATCGTTCAATATCAAGGGCTGTTTTTATTAAATCCGGATTGTTGCCGCCACGGCTGTTTCGGAGGGTTGCTATTTTATTTATGTTCACAGAAAGCCTGGTCATTATTGTTGTTTTGAGGCAAAGTTAAGTTCTTTGTGATTTCAGTTAATAATCAAAAGATTCTTTGCATTGTATTAACTACAAATGCTAAATTGCCTGTATTCAAAATATAATTTGAAGAATGATTGAAACTCTTTGAATTAATTGGTTTGCAATCCCAACAGCGGTTGCAAACCCTTTCGGCAGTTGTGGTAGCAGAGGCTGTTTCTATTTTTCAGAAGGCTGATTGCCGTTACCTGTGTTGGCGGGTATACAATATTTAACTCAAACAGCTTCGCAGTTTACATGTATTCTATTTTTGAAAACTTTCCCTTACTAGCTTTTTGTTGTGCCATTTTATCATTAATTTTCTTAACGACTGTCCATTTACATTGGTTATTAATAATTATTACCCGTTATTTAGTAAGGCTGATCATCTAATAAAATATTATTGACTATCCGCAATTAGGAGCTAAGAGGCGTAGCCTCGGTTAATATTGTAACAATAGGTTTCATCCCCCGCCTGTGCGGGCAGGCGTTGATGAAGTAACAGATAATCTAATGAGAGCCGTAGGTTCGGCCCATATAAAAATGCGGTAACACTTACTTAAAAATATGTAGTTAGATTTAATTAAACATCAATAGGATCCGAGCCTACGGCTCTCAAATAGCTATTTTCTAACGTACAACGGACTAAATCCGTTGTTACAAAACAGAAACGAGCCTACGGCTCGACAATTTTTTTAATGAAGTTGCACCTAATTGCTGATAGTTATAAAAACAGTGTTACCCCTTAGCCAGTTTCAACGCAGCCTCCAAAGCAAGTTCCATCATTGGCAATAAAGCCTGCTCCCGTTGATCGGCAGAAATTTTTTCGTGTGTAGGAATAATATCAGATACAGTTAATAATGCAGCAGCCGTTTTACCCAAATATTTGGCATTAGCAAATAATGCAAAAGCTTCCATTTCCACAGCAAGACAGTTGTGTTGCACTGCCACAGCAGGAATGTTAGTGGTGGAACGATAAAATATATCACTGCTGTGAATAGCACAACAATTTAGTTGCACCGCATTTTCCGCCGCAGTTAATTTAATAATATCAAATGCTTTACCCTGGTGTGCAATGGCGTTGCCTTCTATGCCCCATGCATATTGTGCATAGGTAGATTCGCTGGCAGCAACTTCTATATTAATCAGGTCAAACAATTTTAAATCAGTGGTGTAAGCACCGCAAGTGCCAATGCGTATAATGCAATCCACCTCATATTCAGTAAACAATTCGTAAGAGTAAATACCTATGGAAGGACAGCCCATGCCACTGGCACCAACCGAAATCTGCACGCCTTTGTAAGTGCCGGTATAAAAATAAATATTCCTTGTATTGCTCACCAGTTTTGCATCCTGCAAGTAATTATCCGCAATATATTTTGCCCTTAGTGGGTCACCGGGCAATAAAACAATTTTAGCAATTTCACCGGGCTTAGCACTTATATGAATACTCATTTTTTTTTATTTTTGAGGCGTGAAGGTATTTAATTTAACGTAAGGTTGGATGGTAGTTTTATTTCCCGTGCTGTAATAAATTTCCCTGCTTAGTAAGCAATAAAAAAAGCCCAACAGGCATTTGCCTGTTGAGCTACTATTTTCATTCCGGAATAATTGTAATTATTTCAGCCGCTGGTAAATTTCCACATTTTTACTGCCATCCGGATTGGTGATGGTTTGCTTAAATTGATCCGTGCCCTTCATTTCAATATCAATGTCAACATCGTTACCCCTTACCTGGTAATAAGTACTGGCCTCCATAGATTCAGTCACCTTATCTGTGCCCTTCATTACAAATTTGCCAAAACCAATGCCGGTGTGGATTTTATTAAGAGAATCGGTGTAATTATGCCCCCATATTACATGCCCTGAATAATAGGTTTTATATTGATTGTTTATGTTGCTGCTGGTATCTTTTCCATTTACTGTAAAAGAACTTGTCTGTTTCCAGGCGCCATCTAAAGGTGAAGTAGTGGTTGTACCAACAGACTCATACTCTTCTGTAAGTTTGTTGTGCTGGCCATCTTGCCCAACCATATCCGCTATTACCTGTTTGTAACCTTTGACTGTTTTTTCAATGGCTAACGTAAAAATGGATGTGCCGCTGCTTTTTGTAGAATCATAGGCGTTAAAAATAACTCTTTCTGTTATCGTGTCATTTTCAATACTATAAGTGCCAACACCAAAACCACTCAATGAATCGGGCGAATTAACATTTGCATACATCATGTAACCATCAGTATAAATTTTTAATTGATGACCGTTGGTGTAGGTTGAATCTGTTTTGTCTGTTTTTACATTGCTGGATGACATTTTGTAAGCTCCCGGCATCTTAATAGTTTCTTTGTCTCCGGAACTGTTACAAGAAATGAGGAACAGCAAAGCTGAAGCATAAATTAATTTCATGATGGTTGTGTTTTTATGGTTAATAATAATAAACTCAATTACCAAAATGATTTCACAGGAGGAGTAAGCAAGCAAGCTTTCAGGAGACAGTGTTAAGGTAGTAAAATTAGTCCGGGTTTTCCAAAAAGAATTTAATTGCTTTATTCGTCGTTATTGTTGGGATGTGTTTTAAATGTATAGTAAATCTAAAAAAGCTGGTTTAATTTTTGGGTAACTCATCGTAAAATAACTTTCCACTTTTGTGGAATAATCTTGTTATAAACATAAAAAGTAAAAAACTGTTGTAAAATGCCTTTCGTCGTTTTGTATTTCCTGCCAATTAATCAATGTTTGCTGCCACCGGATAAATCTCATAAATATATCACCCTGTTTATTTGCTTTTACAAGTTTTGTACTTTACTATTGTTATTCGATAAATCATCCAATCGCCATTGTAAACAACCACCCCCTCTTTAGCCTGCAAGAAATTAAGTAACCCCATCAAATTTTTCTATGAACGAAAATAATTTGCTTGCCCTGCTGGCAAGGTTATGCGGCGACATAACCATCAATGAAAACCAGGATGCTGATGTGTTGCAGAACCTGCAACAATCCGTTGCTGCTGCCATTATCAACCAGCCTGCGCTAAGCATTGCCAGCTCCTTCCAGTTTGAACAGCTTGAAAATTTTCAAACGCATCATTTAAACACAGCAGATCTGCAGCACCTAAACAATGTATTGCAAAACGTACAGGAAAATCAGCAGCTTGTTGATACCAGCATAAGAATTTTTCGCAGGGAAGTACCTTTTATCAGCAGCCAATTAAGGGGCAGTGTACCAGAATGGGCAAGAGGAGCCAATATCAGTGAAAGCCTCGGACCATTTTTTAACAGGAATGGCCGCAGGTTCTGGTTCGACATCTACCGGATAATACCCGTTGTACAGGTTTGGCTACAGGGAGCGGCACAGCCATTTATATTGTTGCCACTGCAGGTTAGAAATATGGTTTTTGCCGGCCCCCGCAGTTATACTATTCCTAAAGGCAGCGTGTGGATACATGCCGGACTGTTTGACAATGCGGCACCTGGTAACTTGTACTGCGGCTTAACAGTAGCAGGCGGTACTATTAGTTTTACAGGAAGATTAATTGTAAATGCAAGCAACCAGATTATCATTCCAAATGGTATTGAAGCAGCCGTTAGCCTAAAGCTGGATCAAAAACCCGTAACTGATATTTCCCCTGATGACAATGGCATTGATGCAAAAGAAGCCACTATTGAACTGCCAAAAACTTTCAATTTTACCATCAATAATACAGGTAAATCAATGGAGGCTGCACCCGCAAGCTGGAACCTGTATGGCCAGCCGGTGAATTTTGTTTTTGACAATACAAAACCCATGCGGTGGAGCCCGGAGATTAACCGCATTGTGATACCGTACAAGGCAGACGTTGCAGAAATGGAAGTGCTGCAATGTAAAAGTCCTGTGTGTACCATTAGCGGTAAAGCACCCATTTTTGAAAGCCTGTGGGGATTGAGTGCTGCTGTAATCAACATCAATGCGCCACTGCAGGCAGATGGTACAGGAGCAATGGGCATGGTAATTTTACAAGGTTTAGAAGCTGGATGGATGGGGTTAAAAGATGCCAATCTCTTTGAAAAAAGTACCACAATGTTAAGAAATGCCCTGGTAATGCTAATGCCCGGACGTATCAATATCGCTACACTTTTTGCATCAAACCCCGGCGGCAGGCAACGCTACAATTGCTGGGAAGAAGTGGTGAACAGTACTGAAAAATCAATGCAATACATCGACCTGTTTTACAGCAATCTCTTTTTCTTTTTTTACGACAGTTTACAAAAAGGAACAGAAAGTGTGGCTGCACAAACCAATTGTGTAAACAGCATCAGCAAACCGGTTCAGGCAAATGGACACCCATTTAAGGTAGAAAGTTTACAAACTGTTTTTACACTCAGCATCAGCAAAGACCTGCAGATTGTATTGCTGTATGATGATGATATTATAAAAGACAATTTTTTAAAAACTTATAAACCCATACCGGGTGTGGCGGTACCCGCAATTAGTTTTGAAAGTACTGCAGTTGCATTAAACAATGCATTGCTTACGGTGAGTCCGGTGTATAGTATGCTGCTGTACGGCGATCTTAAAACAGCAGACAGCTTTGACAAATGTGCGCTGATCTATTCTTTTGGTTTGCTGCAGTACCTGCCCACTTTACCAGATCCTTATGCAGCCAATGTTTCTTTGTTAAAACGAAAATTCAGCCGGGCGGCACTGGCAAATATTGCCAATAATCCGGGTGCTATAAATAAACATAGTATTGCAGAAATTAACTCCCTGCTTGTTTGTATTTTAAACTGGCAAAATTTTGAGAAGCCAGCCATCAATTTCTTTTTAGGAGATAAGCCGGCCTCACAGGCTGTTGTAAACGCTAATGCTTTTGTAAATGCACAGCCTGCTTTAAACAGCAGCAGCATCCGGCTGAATGATCTGCAAAACCAGGAGATAGTTGGTGCCTCCGTTCGCAATAATCTTACAGCAACAATTGCCATACAAAATAATAACTGGAGTGCAGCGGGTGAGGATAACGAAGCTGCCACTGCAATGCTCAATAATGATATGCAGACAATGATGCGGATGCATGATGGTTTGTCGCAGGGAAATGTTACACCATTCAGAAATGCTTTTACACTGCTGGATGTAAGCACCAATGCAGATTTGCTGGGAGTTACACTTGGCTTTTCCAACGACCGCTTTATTTTTGAAAGAACGCATGATGTACAGGAAGATACCACCGGGAACCCCATCAGTATTATTGGTATGGATGTACATGCCAGCAGCAGGCTGGTGCAGATATATGCATTGCCACAGATAAGCTGGGAGCCGGTAATAAACATCACTACAGAAATCACGAATGTTGCTAAAGATCCATTTCCAGGCTTCTTGTATTTTTTAAATGACGGTGCACCAGCACAAATTGCCAACACCGGTAACAAGCCTGTAAACATTGCTCCCATTCCGCTTAGTAAAAAATTAACGGAGTGGTACAAAAAAGAACCTGATTTTGCTGCCTGGAGTTTTTTCACTCTGCCTTACGGTATGCTGGCGCTGGCCAAATATCAAAAACAAATTGATGGCAACAGCCCGGGGCTGGAATTGATAGAACAAAAATTTCCCAACGACCTGCACACCGCTTTACAAATAAAAACAATTGGGTTTGATGATACCATCAACCACAACAAAAAATTTTATGGAAGTGCTCACCAGCTAAGCAATACTTACAATTTATTTTTCCCGGGAACCGGAGCCAGAAGCATGCTTTCCGGCACCGTAACAGAAATTTTTAATAAAGAGTTTGGTGCTGAATTTGGTTTTGATCCGCAAATGAATGTGCCGCTGGAACGCTATGATTTCAGTGGTTATGGCGCCAATGTTTTCAGTCACTGGAAAAATCAAAATGCTGCGATAGCTCAAACTTCGCAGGCTATGTTTGATGTATGGCGTGGCCGGACAGCACATGAAGTAGTGCAGGTAAAAAGTGTGGTTTATCCCTGGGGCATACGGGTAGTACGTACCATTACCATTTACAGGGGGAGCAATGGCTTTCCGTGGCGGGTAGACAGTGGGTGGAAGGCAGAAAGTGATGGCATCTATGATTTTAGATCCCCGGTAAAAGATGAAGGCGGTGTACTTACAGCACCAATCGCTGAAGAAAATGCAAATGCTTTTAAATTTCATCCGGGTATGGTAGATGGGGTGTTTAATGTGAGGAATATTAAAGAAGATTCGGCCCTTGCTCCATTTGAAAAACCATGGAACAAAGCCTATGGCATCTTTATTAATAATGATGGCCATCCGGAGGCAGTTGTAAAACCTGCCGGTACAGCATTAAATATAAAACTCACCGCAATCTATTTTGATGCAGATGTTAAGATTGATGATGTAACACAGGGTGCCAGCAACGGACAGGTAGTAAGCCAGCGTATGCTCGGTTACCTGCAGCTAAGCCCCAAAGGTGTTTTTATTGATGGCAACAGTTTTGCTGAACTACTAACGGTAATGAATGGCCTTGGAGGCCCGGTTGATTGTATGGTAAAGATCAACCAGACCAAACAACAAATGCGAATAACAAGGGTAGAAGTAAATCCATCAAGAAATGAAGCCAACCAATTGGTATTTGTAAGTGCTGCAAAAGGAACACCGGTATTACCAAAAGATGGAAGCTGGAGTGTTGTACAGCATGATCTTGCCAGTAAAGAAGTAACGCCGCTCAGTAATAATGATGTAGTTCCGTTGATACGTAAGGGCATCCGCATTTTTTTACCGGTACCTGTAGTACCGCCGGCAGATCCGAATGCTTTACCGTACACACAGGATAAAGTTTTGAATCCATTGAATATTGCAGCAGCAGCAGAATTATTCAAAGACCTTGAGATCCGTGCAAAACAATATGCCTTTTTACAAAGCACCGGTGAAAACAAAGTATTGTTTAGAAACCCAATGTTTGCACAGGGAGAAAATATTTTAAAAGGGAGTGTGCCTGACCTTGCTGATGCGTACCGGCTTATGAACAGCAAAGGTATTTTTCCAAAACTGGAAAACCTTCCAAAGCTTGACCAGGTAGGCGAACTGGCTTCGCAGTTTGGAATGAATATTATTGACGAGGGCTACAAACTGGTAAATAATACCGTTGCCAATGCAGCAGAAAAATTAAAACAGGTGTTGCCGCCGGGCCCATGGTATGTTGTAAAAACAAACGATGTAAAAGTTTACATCGAATACAAGCCCACAATGGCCGATGGCAGCACAAAGCCAGGTGGCCCCGCAGATGGCGTACTTGATTTTGACATCAACAGCCAGGCGAATGAATGGGTAAATAAAATGAATGATGTTACCATGGTAGTTGACCTGGTTTCATTCAAGCGCCTATTGTTGATACGTGGAAAGTTTGATACAAAAAAAGGGCAGACACCTTCCTTCATTGGCCCTGAACTAGAATTTGGACCGGCGTTGAAACCAGTGGTTGATATTCTTGTGCTGTTAAGTATGCTTGCCACTGACGCAAGCTATGGAGACATATTAAAGCAGGGTTTAAAGATAGCAATGAGCAACAGTCCCAACAACTGGGAATATAAATTTCAGGCTGATAAAGAGATTCCTGTTTTAAAATTTCCACCTCCCTTATTAGACAGTCCTGTAGCACCGCTTCGTTTGGAAGCCGGGTTAAAAGTAGGCGTGTATTTTAATGTGGCCATTCCTATGCCGCCAACCAGTGGGATACCGATGCCGAGTGCCGGTGCATTTGTAGAATTTTATGGCAAGCTGAGTGTAATGTGTTTGAGTGTGGGTGTGGGCACCATCTATGCGGTGGGGCAGGTTACTGTACGCATTAGTGCAGATACGGTTATTGGCCCGGCCTTGTACATGAAATTTGGTTTTGGCGTTGAGGCAGTAGTAGGGCTTCCGGTAATTGGCAATGTAAGTGTATATTTTGCTGTAGGTGTTGAGATGAGTTTAGACAGTACACAAATTACCATCGGTGCCTTTGTACTGTTCAAAGGAAGGGCAGAAATTTTAGGTGGTATAGTTACGATAACCATCCAGATAGAAGCCAGTGGAAAAGTACAGCAAAGATTGATTGGTGGTGATGGTGGTGGCCAAACCAATATGATTGCAAGGGTAACATTCAGCCTTGATATCAGCATCTGTTTTATCATCAATATCAACTTTACAGAATCGTGGGAAGAGCAAAGACAAATTGCTTAGCTCATACAATCAATGCAAAGCAATCAGGTTGTAAAGAAAAAAAATATCAGCTAATCTCATCATAACATTTAATAGTATGCTTCCAGAATCCATCTTGTCAATACTCACCTTTCCGCAGTTATGGCAAAATAACCAGCTCACCATCCGGGCATTGGTAATTCCAAGAAATATAGACCCAACAATGCCAACACCCTCTGCGCCACCAACAGACGCATGGGTAAATGCTACCATTGCTTTAGAGGCAAGGCTGATAGCTGACCCGGAAAAATATCCTTCCATGATTGAACCGTTTAATGTATTGCCGATGAATGGCATTGCCATGCCTCCCAATGTTGGTGACATACTTACCGAAATAGCAACACAGCTAGGCGGTGTTAACGTAAGCATCACTTTGGAAAAACCAGCACCTACCCACCGGGCAAGAAAATATTTACCGGAGAGCTATCGTAAGAGTTTCAACTTTGTTGCGCCACGAACAAAAGATGCGGCTATTGATGATGCTTATCATTGTGCAATAAAAGATACCGTTAACCTTGCTGATCCGTTCCCGACACCCCGAAACCTGAGCTGGGGTAAAGTATTTGCATTTTGTTTGCGCCAGCCAGTACTGGCAGAAAGGGTTGGGTTTGTGTATGAAGCAACAATTGATGTAGATCCTGAGCTGGTAAAAAATGGCGGCTGGCTATATATTGATACCATCGGCGATTGCAGTTTTACGGATGCTAAAACCGGATCGCCGGCTTATGTAAAAAGGTTTGCTGCAAAACTGCCGAAGTTAAAGGATGGTGAAGACAGGGCATTGTTTGCTGCCATCCAATTCCCCGTTTTATTAGATCCTGACATCGTTGTTCCGGATGATACCGATCCTGAAATTCCCATAGCTCCTTACAATATGGATGAACTGCAAATTGAAGCAGCACAGTATGATGATGGTTTTTGTAAAATAGTACATGCCAACCAACCGGTAAGCAGCGATTTGCTGAGAGAAAAAGAAGACAAAGAATTACCAGTGATAACAGAAGCAGGCATCAGGCTTGCCTGGGATGATGAACAATTACTGATATGGATGAACAGGCAGATGGCCAAAGATGAAAATGTAAAAACTGGCGGCAGAAATATTGCTCCCATGGGCGTAATGCAATACCGGGTAGATGTGCGCCTGCACAGCGACGACAATAACAATCTTAATCCATGGATGCCGCTTTGCCGGGTAAAAAACAATGCCGATCTTATGATTGGCGGCAACAGCATTGATATTGCCGATGCAGAAAAAGAACTGGGTGTTGAAGTGTATCCTGCACAGATTGACCAGCGCAAAGACCAGCCCTTCTGGTTACCGCAATATTATGCCAACTGGATTGGCAAAAGTTTGGTGCTGCCTGATGTGGATGCTATTCATATTTTTCAGAAAGAGAGTAATTTAATCATTGAAAAACAGTCTAACAATTTTAAGCTGTACAGTGCCGCCGGCCTGGATAATTTTCAACTAACCTACGGCAATAAATATGATTTCAGGGTTCGGCTGGCAGACATCACCGGCGGCGGCCCCACAATAGAACGCAGCAGGAAATATGCAGCTTCGGCACCAGAAGGGTTTTGTGATTTCAGAAGAAGGGTACAACCACAAACAGTAAGGCTACTGGAACAATTGCCGGAAAGGGATGATACATTTTTTACTGGCAACGAGCTTAACATGCGGCGGCCATTACTGGGCTACCCGGCAGTGTTATTTACAGGCAGGTATCCAAATGGTGTAAATGAATTGATTGCCGATGCTGAAGATGCCAAATTAAATAAAAGAGAACTTGGGCTTGCAGATCCTGATGTGGAGTTTGTAGAAGTATTGGTAGAAGTTAAAGCACTGGAAATGGACATGCTGTTGCGGCATAATACCGACAGCCGGGAGAGTTACGCAAAGCTTTATATCACCCAAAGGCGGTTTGATGATGCTTTTGATAGTGTGTTGAATATTCCGCTCACTTTTGTGGATGCACCTGTATTGAAATTTACCGATTCAACCGATCTTGGAATACTCGGCCTCGTTGCCGGAGGCGATGATGTGAATTTGCATACAGATATTGTATTGCCCAAATCAAGAAACATCAGGATAACGTTACGTCCGGTGGTAAGAAATGTTCCGGAGTATTATGCCAAAGATTCCAATCTTCCCAAAAAAGGCAAGCCTGTTGTAATTGTTACAAGAAGGGCTGGTGAAGAGGAAACAGCATTGTTTAAACCCACTGCAGATGTGGACAGGATACGGGGCCTTTGGTTGCAGCCGGATACAAGCACTTACCTGCGTGCCAGCCTTGGTGAAATTTTTGTTGAGAACAACCGGCCTACCAATACCAGCAGCATGATGGAGCGGCTGGCAGATGCAATTGACAAAAGCATTGATGTAGAAGCAAAGGGCCTGAGCCTTTTAGGCAAACCCGGCATTCGGGTGCAGTTTGGCGCCAGCAGGTTTATCCGTCATAACATGAGTCCTGATAGTACCAACATCACCTTCTCAACCAAATCAGATTTACTCAACCACTGGATAATTCCCATTACATTATTGCTTAACCGGGACTGGACCTGGGACAATGCCCTGCCGGTAAGTTTTGAAGTACGCAGAGAAAAGAAAATGGTTGGCGCAGGCTTGTCTGAAGCAGACAGGGATGCCATAGCATGGGGTAATCCCGAACTGGTAGGTGATATTGAAATGAAGCAGACCATTAATATTCAGGCCTTGTACAATCCTGATAGAAGCCAGACGCAGATTTGTTTTATTGATGCTGTTGAACCTAAAACGGATGATCCTGCTGCATTGCCGGAAGAGATTATGGTACGGTATACTTTTAAAACCAAATTTAAACCGGAGGTGGATGGCGTGGTTATAAATACTGATGCAGACACCTTGGTGCAACTGCATTTACCAATTACTACCAAACCGGCGCAGGTTCCCAAAATTGTAGGAGCAGGTTTGGCTCAAAGCAAATATGTAAATGATGAGATGTATTCCAGCACAGAACCACGCAGGCGTTACTTGTGGCTGGAGTTTGCAGAACCTTTAATCAATCCAAAAGATGCTTATTTTATCCGTATGCTGGCTTACAGTCCTGATCCATTATTAGCACAATGGGAGTCTGATATGTTTAAGGCACCGGAAGAGCCAACCCTGGCGATTAATCCTGAACCAGTAAGGATTATCGCCCCAGGCCATACTGATGATAAGAGCGGACTTACTGCCATGCAAGAGCTAACAAAGGCCGATGACAGTAACGTACATTATCTTGTTGCATTACCACCGGGGCTGCACGCTGCATCTGCAGAGTTGTTTGGCTTTTTCACCTACGAGTTAAGGGTAGGGCATAAAACAGGATGGTGTACAGCGCAGGGGCGTTTTGGCTCTGTGTTAAGAACAACCGGCGTACAACATCCGCTGCCGCAATTATTTGCTGTGGTAAATAGAAATGAAAAACATGTAATGGTTACCGCACCATTTGCACAAACTGTTTTTAATGGTGCCGATGTTACCAGCAAACCACCCCGTACGCAATTATGGGCACTGTTGTATGCCCAGGTAAAGCGGGCTGATGATGAAGTGTATAGAAATATTTTGTTAGATGATCAGTTGTTTGTTCGCCAGCGTTTTTCTGTTGACCCAGCAACAGGACAGCAAATAATTGATACCAACACAGATGCAGTTCAATATGGCATAACGGGCTGGAAAAACAAAGATATCAATATCATGTTGCAGCAGTATGGCCTACCCATCAGCAGCAGCCTGAGTGTGCTGGTGGTAGAAATGCTGCCAACCTACGATAAGTTTGTAAGTCCTTTTCAGCGGGGAAATAATTTAGCGGTAAACAACAGGGCAGAACTACGCAGTAATGCGCTGATGAATTTTCAGGAAGGGATGCAGGTTGAATATTTTAAAGCCGCCATGAATTATAGTACGGTGGCAGCAGGTATCAAACAACAACAGCTTGAAGATAATTTGCAAAACAGGATGGAAGAAGCATACATTAACCAGGCGCAAAAAGAAGAAATGATGCGTCCACTTACAGATCAATTGGGCTCAGAAAGAATTTTACGGACGAGTACACTTGTACCCGTACCACCCATTTGCTGTACAGAATAAGCCGTAGAAATATTACTATTTGGAATAACAGCGTCCGGGTAATAGCTGTGCTTTAGTTTGATAAAATTTAAATTAGCGCATCATTGTTGGTTCGGATGTGCTGTGATGTGCTTCCGCTTACTGCAGAGGTAAATTAAAGAAAATGCATCACACATCTTTCCCAACTACTACCCAATGGGGAGTTCAATCATTATTGTAGCAACTGGTTTAAGCAACATGTTTTTCATCATATAATCTTTTGGCCCAAAAAAAGTACCTGGCGCAAAATAATTTTGCGCCACCATGGTATGCGCCACCCATTTTTTCAAAAGCATTTTTTAAAGCCTGGTGAAAATATCAGATAAGGAATGACGGGCAGGCATTTGAGATAGTTTCCCATACCAGGCCTTTGTTTGACCGGCAATTACTACCTGTAAAAAACTTAATATAGGTTGCGCAATTTAACATCTTTGATATAAGAAAATGAAAAGACTTTAATCTCATTGCTAGTATCGCAACGATTCAAACGTGGTAGCACAACGCCCCGGCCTGCGTTAATGCCTTTAGATTGCAGATGCCGGTATTAAAAGCTTTGCTAACAGAATAGGGCTATCAATTTAATTGAAACGTAAAAATATTGCAAGCATTGGTAGCTGGGAGACACGGGTAGAAGCCTTGCGCCCGGGTAGATTATCTAAAGAGGTGTAGGACCATTTTTTGCAGCGGCTAAGTAAAAAAAATATTCCATATAAAATTTAAATACTTGAATTTGTAAAGGCAAAAAATTATCAGCTGCACCTTATTACAAAGGCGTTATATCGTATTTTGTATAATAAAAATAAAAGCAGCAACCTTACGCATTTTTCAAGAAGTAATTAATTCCGGAGCATTGTAACGCCTTAAACAGAACAAACAAATTTTCGAGTATGTTTTACAAAGAGCAGGCGCTGCAAGAGCAGAAAGTATAGTGATTGGCGATAGTATTGACGCAGAAATACAGGGAAGAATGAATGCTGGCCCCGACAACATTTTTATAAACCCATTTGCGTGTTGAAATAAATTTAAAACCAACTTATATTACCTATCATCTGAAAGAACTGAAGGATATTTTTTAAACCAAATCCTTTGCGGAATCAAAGAATGTACCGCGGTAAGGGAATATTATTACTCGTCTCCTGCATGGCACGTTTATATAGCTAAAGCCATATGCAACAATGAGAATATATCAAACGCATTAATCCCTATGAAGAGTGATTTGCAAAAGCGGCGGGCTGTATGCTATTTGAGCTTTGTAGCTCAAGGCAATTCTACTGTACAAGTGTACGTACCCATGAAGTAGGTGGGATAGAACACAAGGAAAGTTGAAAATGTTGTATTGCCGCTATAAAAAATATAGTTTCAAAATTATTTACAAAATAAATTTTCTTACATTCACTTTATAAAACATTTACATTCACTTTATAACACAATTGTATGAGACGATTTATTTGCGCTTTTTTTACATCTATGGTAGTTTTTGCTTCGTGCAATACCGGAACTTCCACGGACAATACTAATGATACCGGGAAAGTTGCTGAATCGCAACTTAAAGGTAGCACCTTAAATATCCTTTGCTGGGAGGGATACGCAGAACCCGCATTCACAAAGGGTTTTGAAGATAAATATGGCGTAACCATCAAAGCTACTTACTTTGGATCAAGTGATGAATTAATTAGTAAATTAAGCAATGGTGGTGGTGAGGCGTATGATATTATTACCCCTTCCACAGATATTGCCGGCGATATTGTTGCACAAGATTTTGTTGCGCCAATTGATACCAAAGCCATCAGCCAGTGGGACAGCCTTTCCCCACAACTTCGCAACATGAGCGATGTAATTAAAGATGGAAAAGTTTACGGTATGCCATTTACGTGGGGCCCCGATTATTTAATTTATGATGCGGATGTGGTGAAAACAGCACCAACTTCGTGGAAGGTTTTTCAAGATCCTCAATACAAAGGGCAGGTGAGTTTATGGGATGATATTTCGAACATTTATTTGATTGGGCAAATGCAGGGGTTGGATAAAACGAACAAAGCTGCTTTATACAATATGAGCGATGCTCAATTGCAAAGTGCAAAAGCCGAGTTGATTAAAATGAAACCGCAGATTCGCAAGTATTGGGCTACCGCAGGCGAACTTGATAACATGTTTAAGAACAAGGAAGTGGCATTGGCTGTGGGCTGGCCGCTTACCGTGGCACATTTAAACAAAGAAGGCCGCAATTTAAAAGCCATAATTCCCGTAGAAGGTGCAACAGGCTGGATTGACCGTTTAATGATAACGAGTGGAAGCAAAAACAAACAACTTGCATTGTTGTACCTCGATTATATTTCACAGCCGGAGAACATGGCGAAAGTACTTAGCGCCATTAACTACAATGTTGCAAATCCTGGCAGTGAAAGATTTTTATCTGCTGATGATAAAAAAATTGCTGATGCTTCACAGTTTTTTGATAAGCTTAATTTCTGGCAAACTGTTAAAGAACGCAAAAAGTATAATGAGATTTGGAACGAAGTAAAAAGTGCACAGTAAACATTTTTGGTTTTTGGGATTTCGGGATTTTAACCACACGGAAAATTCAGGCAACTTTTTTAATTGTGGTATCCATATCACTATATCACTTAATCAATAAATTGCCAATATGAAAATTTGGTTTAAAAGATATTTATTGCTGATGCCATTGGTAATCTGGCTGCTTATCTTTTTAGTATTTCCATATTGTTACATCTTTATACAAAGCTTTTTTGAAACGGATAATTTTGGTAAAACTATTCCTGGTGTTTCGCTTGACAGTTACAAAAGAGCATTTTCTAATTCATTGTATATTGGTACTATTTTCCGCACACTAATGTATGCAGTACTTGTTGCAATTATCTGTATTTTACTAAGCTTACCGCTTGCTTACTGGATTGCATTTAAAGTAAAAAAGAACAAAACATTTATGTACACGCTAATTGCTTTACCGCTTTGGGTAAGCTATATAATAAGAGCGTATGCGTGGAAGATTATTCTTGGCAGAGAAGGAGTATTAAACACTTTTTTTCAATGGGCGCATATAACAGATAAACCCGTTGAATATTTTTTATACAGCACGTTTAGTACAATAGTTTGTTTAGTGTATATATTAACACCATTTGTTGCAATACCTATCTATACTGCGTTTGAGCAAATACCAAAGTCGCTGATAGAGGCTGCAAAAGATCTTGGTGCAGGAAGTTTTACTACGTTTAGAAAAGTGGTTTTTCCGTTGGCTTTGCCGGGCATTATTTCCGGCGGCACGTTTGCATTGGTATTAACTATGGGTGATTTTCTTTCACCATTATTACTGGGCGGACCAAACACTTTGTTCATTTCAAACATTGTTCAAAATTTATTTGGTACCAGTAACGACAGGCCATTGGGTTCTGCAGTTGGTATATTAATCCTGTTGCTTATATTTTTAATAATTGCAATTGCAGCACGTGCAGAAAAAAAATATTCAAGCCTTAAAAGTAATGCCAGATGAAATCATTTTCGATAAAAAATTTCTTTGTTGGTTTCTCAGCTATTGCTGTGTTGTTGTTCCTGTATTTTCCGTTGGCTGTGATAGTTTTGTTCTCATTCAATGCCGATACTGTTAGCTCATTTCCGATTAAACATTTTTCTTTAAAATGGTACAGCGTTTTATTCAGCGATGTCGAATTGCTGCGGTCAGTTGGTACCAGTATTACCATTGCCGTTATAAGTACATTGATTGCTTTAATTATAGGTATCCCCGCTGCTTACACCATGCACAAATACGATTTTAAAGGCAAGAAACTAATCGATAAAATTGTGCTGATGCCGATAACCTTACCGGGTATTGTCACCGGTGTAGCAATGCTTTCTTTTTTTCCTTTTGTTGGCGTAAAAATTTCGCTCACTGCTGTTGCATTTGGGCATGTCACTTTTTTATGCGCCATTGTTGTAACGCAGATGCTGGCAAGGTTTAAGCGTTTGGATCCCTATCTCGAGCAAGCCGCTTACGACCTTGGCGCCACACCTTCTGCTACCTTTTTTAAAGTGATTTTGCCCAACATTAAAACAGCAATTATCGGTTGTGTGCTTTTATGCCTTGTATTAAGTATGGATGAAATACCGGTAACCTTTTTTTTAATAGCCGGGAACAATACATTGCCTTTGGAAATTTATGCCATGATGCGCCGCGGCATAACGCCAGAAGTAAATGCAATTTCAACATTGATATTTATTTTCTCAACAGCAGCCATCTTACTTTCGTTAAAATTGAATAAAGAGAAATAATTTTTTTTGAGCCTGGCTTTATAATATGAATTGACCGGTTTTTGCGTTGTACCCTTGTGCGGTTGTAACTATATTGGTGATTGCAAGGCAGCCGAAACAATTTACTGTCCGCCTTACTAACGAGTTAGAAATAGTAGAACAGGTTGCTTCGTTCTTCGCCATAATGCACAATGTTGTGGATGTACAAGCGTGCGACGCAACAATGATGACATGAAAAACTATAGCAGGGTTAAAAAGATTTTTTAAAAAATTATCAAAAATTCATGAGTATCCTCAATATAAAAAATGTAGATAAATTTTATGGTAGCAACCATGTAGTAAAATCATTGAACCTTACAGTGGCCGACAGTGAATTCCTTACAATACTTGGTCCGAGCGGTTGCGGTAAAACTACCACACTCCGTATGATTGCAGGTTTTGAAACACCAGATAAAGGAAGTATTATTTTAAAAGGAAAAGACATTACACATGTACCACCTTACAAAAGAAATGTAAACACCGTTTTTCAGAATTATGCGTTGTTTCCAAACATGAATGTTGGTGAGAACATTGCGTTTGGTTTGCAGCAGCAAAAAAAAGATAAGGCAACAATTGACAAGAAAGTTGCTGAAATGCTGGAGATGGTACGCATGGAGAGCTTCGCCAAACGCAAGCCGGCAGAGCTTTCTGGCGGGCAGCAACAGCGTGTGGCCATAGCAAGAGCGGTTGCAAACAACCCTTTGATATTATTATTGGATGAACCACTAGGTGCACTGGATCTAAAACTGCGAAAACAAATGCAGTTTGAGTTAAAGTCATTGCAGCAGCAACTCAATTATACTTTTATTTATGTAACGCACGATCAGGAAGAAGCATTGACGATGAGCGACCGCATTGCGGTAATGCACGATGGTGTGCTGGAACAGTTGGGAACGCCGGAAGAAATTTATAACCATCCGGCAACAGCATTTGTAGCCGATTTTATAGGCGATATTAATAAGTTAGATGGGAAAGTTTTATCAAAAGATTTGCTTTATTGCAACGGCCAAAACTTTATTGCACAAACAAAAGACATTGCAATAAATAAAGAAGTTAAAATATTTATCAGGCCACAAAATATTTTTATTACGCAGGATAAAAATGAATTAAAGGGCAAAGTATTGCAATGCGTTTTTGCCGGCACACATAATAAACTGGAGGTACAGTTAGGCGATGGAAATATAGTTCATGTAAATGAACCTGTAAGCCAATGTCATTTATATGGAGATGAAATTTATTTAGCTATAAAACCAGCTACAGCAATTGTGTTTGAATAAATACAATACAACACTTATAACGCAGATTGAACGGATGAACACAGGTTTTACAAAAACTTATCCGGAAAATCTTTACACCCAATATTCCACCAAAAAAAAAGTATGATGCAACATTATCTACAATTTATCAACGGCGAATTTGTAAATGCCCAAAGCGGTAAAACACGTACTATTATCAACCCCGCAACAGAAGAAATTATTGCAATTGTTCCTGATAGTCAGCCAGAAGATGTTGATGCTGCAGTGCAAGCTGCACGTACAGCATTTGACAGTGGTGTGTGGAGCAAGATATATGCAGGCGACCGTGCAAAAGTATTGTTCCGTTTATCAAACTTACTGCGTACAAACTTTAATGAGCTTGTAACAATAGAAGTACAGAACAACGGTAAACCTAAGCGGGAAGCGGAGTTTGATGTAGATGATGCAAGCAATTGTTTTGAATATTATGGGGGCCTTGCCACAAAGATTCACGGCGAAACTATGCAAACACCGCCCGGTAATTTTTCTTATACAGTGCGTGAGCCCATTGGTGTATGTGCACAAATTGTTCCCTGGAATTATCCATTGCTCATGGCTGTTTGGAAACTTGCACCCTCCCTTGCAGCAGGGAATTGTGTAGTGCTTAAAACATCAGAAATTACGCCGCTATCTGCTTTATATCTTGCAAAACTTATTAAAGAAGCAGGCTTTCCGGCAGGCGTGGTAAACATCATTACAGGTGATGGGCCTGTGTGTGGCGATGCATTAACGCATCATCCTTTAGTTGATAAAATTGCTTTTACGGGAGGTACCATTACCGGTAAAAATATTATGAAAGCCGCGGCAGAAACCATGAAAAAGGTTACGCTTGAACTTGGTGGTAAAAACCCCGCTATTGTTTTTGATGATTGTGATTTAGACGTAACGATCGACTGGACTTTATTTGCTGCCTTTGCAAACTCAGGGCAGGTATGCTCTGCGGGTTCCCGCATTTATGTGCAGGAAAATATTTACGATGCATTCATTAATAAATATGTTGAAGCTTGCGCCAACATAAAAATAGGAAATGGTGTTGATGAAGGCATACACATGGGCCCATTGGTAAGTGCAGCCCATTACGAGAAAGTAAAAAATTATATTGATGTGGGCAATGCAGAAGGTGCAACCATGTTGTGCGGTGGCGATAGGCCGGCACACCTGGCCAAAGGGTATTTTTTACAGCCAACGGTTTTTACAAATACCAACCACAACATGCGTATAATTAAAGAAGAAATTTTTGGCCCTGTTGTGTGCATACAAAAATTTAAAACAGAAGAAGAAGCCATCGCACTTGCAAACGATACGCAGTATGGCCTGGCAGCGGGTATCTTTACCAGCAATATTACAAGGGCGCAGCGGGTATTACCGCAGTTGCGTTGCGGTATAGTTTGGGTAAATTATTATCATCCCACTTTTAATGAACAACCGTGGGGCGGCTACAAGCAAAGCGGTATTGGCCGGGAACTTGGGCTCTGTGGCATAGAAGCTTATCTGGAAACTAAACAGGTAAATATTAATACAGATAGTAACCCGGTTGGCTGGTATGTTTAATTTATTCTGCACAATGGATAAAACCGTGCGTTAGATTTTTTATGAACAGGGCAGAAATACTGCTATTAAGCTTCGGTAGCGTCGCCGCCGATAGCTAGCTATCGGCTTTTGCACTTTTTATCGTTATTGAGCCAATTTAAAAGTCACCAATTTACCCCATGCGAAGTATAAACTATAAAAGCTTAACTGAATGACGTTGCCTGAAGGGATTTTAAGATTATAATATTAAAGTTATCCGGCGTTATATATGAACCCCAACGAGTTCTAACAGAACAGGAAGCTATGCTCTTATTCTCCTAACCTGGCATTGCCTCACTTAAAAGAGCAGTTGCTATTTGTAATTCCCATTGCAACCCCGCCCAGCAAAGCTTCTAAGCCCAATGGATAAAGGATGGAAGCGGAAAGCCCGGACGTATCCACCTTCATACAACCTGGCCTCTTATTGCTGCAAAGCAATCTTATTCCGTAATTCCTGTTGTGGCAACCAGCCATTTGTTTTCATTTTTCGGGTAACTTCAAAAACTTGAGTAGCCGCACATCGCTGCTTTTTCTCTATAAAAGTGGGGTTTGCCTTACTATAAGTTTTCATCAGTTGCAGCATTGTACTTGCCTGCGCATATGGTATTTCCATAGTCGCTGGCTTTTTTTTCAATGGATGGCATTGTGCCAAACACCAGGCTGCTTTATTGTTGATTCCCTCCTTTTGCCCCGGTGCAGGTTTAGCAGGAGCAGGTGGTTTTATATTAGCAGGTATTTCACATAACTCCAGTAGCAGCAAGTGAATATCCGTTGGGAGATTTTTTGATTCAGTCAAATGGTTGCCAATAATACCAAGATGCGTATCAGATAATTTAGACAACGCCAACTTTGTAGCTCCGGTTTGTTGCAACCTATTTTTTATCATACAAACTTTTGGCATAAAAAAAAGTACTTAGCGCAAAATCACCTTACGCAAAATAATTTTGCACCACCATGATTTGCGGCGTTCAAGTTTTTAACAGCATTTTTTAAAGCTTGGTAAAGATATCGGATAAGGAATGACGGGCAGGCATATGAGATAGTTTCCCAAACAAGGCCGTTGTTAATTTACAATTTCTACCTGCAAAAAACTTAAACCAGCTTCCTCAATATAAAATCATTTATAGAATAGTATGAAAAGATTTGGTAAGCTTTTTACTCTATTGATTTGGATGGTTGCATTTGATAAAAAATAGGGCACAGGACTGCTTATAGTTTTTAGCCTGGCGTTATTCCTTCAGCTTGCGGGATGCAAAGAAAGAATAAACAAGCAAGTTTTCACGATAAGATATTGAGGTAAAAAAATTATCCGGGTTTTTCAAAAAAAAATTAATTGCTTTATTCGTCCTTACTTTTGGGTTACAGTATGCAAGGGATAAAATGGTGAATTATATATCTTCTACTTTTGTGACAAATCTTAGTAAATACCGAATCACTTTTATGAGCAGACCTTATTCCCTTATTTTAGTGATAAAACCTGAATAATTCAAGTTGCCTGAACAAGGTAATAAGGTTGGTTATATTTAACTAAATAAATACTAAGGTTAAATACAAGCAATTGACTATTTCATTAATTTATCCCTTGAGAAGAATAGCTAGTTAATGCATCGCAAAACTGAAAAACTCATTTTTAATAATGGTTTGGTTATGCAGGAGTTCATCTAAACTTCTCAACATGCTAAACATAAATGAGAGTATGACTTAAACAGATATTAATTACAAAACTTTTACTAAACATTGCAATATGAATACCACCGCCCAACAATACGACCCCATCAAATACAAAACCCCGACAGGCACTACGTTAAATTGCAAAGGCTGGATACAGGAAGCAGCCCTGCGCATGCTGCTCAACAACCTCGATCCAGAAGTGGCAGAGCGTCCCGATGATTTAATTGTGTATGGAGGTCGTGGCAAAGCTGCCCGCAATTTTGAAGCCCTCGATAATATCATTGCTTCGTTAAAAATATTAGGGAACGATGAAACATTATTAATACAAAGCGGCAAGCCCGTTGGTATATTGCAAACACATAAAGATGCCCCCAGGGTACTCATCAGCAACAGCCAGTTAGTGCCCAACTGGGCCAACTGGAAACACTTTGACGAGCTGGAAAAAAAGGGCCTCATGATGTACGGGCAAATGACTGCCGGCAGTTGGATCTACATCGGCTCACAAGGCATTGTGCAAGGCACGTATGAAACATATGCAGCTATTGCCGATAAACACTTTGGAAAGGCAGACCACAGACCACTGACTACCGACGACCGGGAGCCAGATTCTGGTGAAGAATCCATAACTCATAACAATAAATATGGTACATTAAAGGGTACGCTCAACGTTACCGCCGGACTCGGTGGCATGGGGGGCGCACAACCGCTTGCCATTACCATGAACGGTGGCGTAGCGCTTATTGCAGAAGTAGAGGAGTGGCGTATAGACAAACGTATAGAAACAAAATACCTCGACGAAAAACATACCAGCATCGACGAAGCGATTAATGCGGCTATTCATTACCGCAGGGAAGGTACTGCCAGAAGTGTAGGCGTATTGTGTAATGCTGTTCATTTGCTGGACAGGCTGATACAAAGAGACATTATCCCCGATACGCTCACCGACCAAACCAGTGCCCACGATCCGCTCATTGGTTATGTGCCGCACACACTCACTAACAACGAGGCCAACCTGCTTCGCACACAGAATCCTGATCATTACCTTGCCCTTAGTTACGAAAGTATGCACCTGCATGTGCAACTGATGCTGCAACTAATGGACAAAGGCGCCATTACTTTTGACTATGGCAACAACATAAGGGCTAGAGCAATTGAGCATGAAATTAAACACGGACATATTGAAGCAGCCTTTAAATCGCTGGCTTCCAGAACCCCCCTTCGGGGGGCAGGGGGGCTTTTCCCCGGCTTTGTACCAGCTTATATAAGACCATTATTTTGCGAAGGCAAAGGACCCTTTCGCTGGGCAGCGCTCAGTGGCGATCCTGCCGATATTGCCATTACCGATGAATGCATCATCAACCTGTTTCCCGAAAATAAAAGCCTGCTGCGCTGGATGAAAATGGCGCAGGAAAAAATTGCCTTCCAGGGATTACCCGCCCGCATTTGCTGGCTGGGCCAGGGTGAAAGGGAAAAGGCCGGACTTGCTTTTAACGAACTGGTACGCACCGGCAAATTAAAAGCACCCATAGTAATTGGCCGTGATCATTTAGACACCGGCAGCGTAGCAAGCCCCAACCGGGAAACCGAAGCCATGCTGGACGGCAGCGATGCAGTAGCCGATTGGCCCATCCTTAATGCATTAGTAAATACAGCCGGTGGTGCAAGCTGGGTTTCGTTGCATCATGGCGGTGGGGTAGGCATGGGCTATAGCATTCATGCAGGTATGGTAATTGTTGCGGATGGTACTGCTGATGCAGCTTTGCGCTTAAAACGTGTATTAAGAAACGACCCCGGCATGGGCGTGATACGGCATGCTGATGCAGGTTATGAATTGGCGAAAGAGACTGCTAAAGAACATGGATTGGATTTGGAAAGCAGGTGGTGAATTTTTTGAGTGAGCTTGTAGTGATTGCTTAAAACTTTATTGGGCGTGAAATTTTATTCGGATAAAAAATGCTTTTGTCTGCTTGATTGAAAAGGTATTTTCTGCCACGATGGAAAAAAATCTGGCTACTGAATGAAGGGCATTGCCAGCTTCTTACAACGGCCCAATATCTGTAATAGTTAATTGAAAAGGTGCAGCTCGTTAACGCTGCACCTTTTTTATTATTTATTGCTTCATTACTTTTTCAGTAATTACGCCATTTGCAGTTAAGAGTTTCAGCAGATACATTCCCTTTGGTAAATCACCTGCCTGCAAATACAACTGATTTGTTCCGGGCAAAATGGGGTATCGGGTTTCCTTTAACAGTTTGCCACTCATATCCAGTAATTGCAACTGTATATTTTGGTTGCCGGCCGATTGTATTTGGATGGTTAGGCCATTGATAAATGGATTGGGTGCAATGGTAATAACCCGTTTGTTCAATTGCCCTGTTAGGTTTATTCTAATGATGCTGCTATAGCTAAATCGTCCATCCTGATCGATCATTTTAAGCCGATAAAACAATTGCTGGCTATTGGGCAATTGTACATCATCAAACTTATAATTTGTAATAAATGAAACACCGCCCGATTGTAAAAATCCAATTTTTGTGAACGAGATTGCATCCGTACTGCGTTGTATTTCATATCCTGCAAAACGGATTTCATTGGTCACTTTCCAGTTTAATTGCACACCGAAATTGATGGTATTGCCATTGAAACTAAGTAGGGTTACTGGTAAGGTACCTCCAGTAAAATTAGCCAATACAAAGTCGCTAAAGCTGGTGAACGGATCACTCGTAATACTGCCTGCCGGAGTGGTAGTACCCACGCCCCCAATATCTAACCAATTGGTACTGCCATCATCTTTACCAATGCGTATTACAGACGGATCCGTAATTCCATCCACTGCTTCGTAGTAGATAGTAGCCCGACCTTCGCTAAAGAAGGATTTACCGCTAACAATGGAGACTGTGTGATACCATTTTTGATTAATGTTGGTAAAGGTAGCCGGGAGCGTTCGTACAGGTGGTGCCTGTGCAAATAGTTCAGCCTCGTACTCTACAAAATCATCGGAGCTTGTTTGATTTGCCAGCAGCACATACTTGCGGTAAATATTATTTTTACCAACAGGAAATGCGATAGAATCACTTGTGCTGAATACCTGGACCCTTAATTTTCCGTTGATATAACTGTTAGTTGAACCACCCGCTAATACCGGACTTTCGCCGGAGATCAATCTGATAAAGTTAACAGACGGGATGTTGACCAATCCGTTCTTTAAATCAAGGGCACTGCTGATATCCAGGTTGCCATTCAGATTTAAGCCAGCCGGGTTATTAATCAGGAGTTTGCCAATTTTTGCATCGCCTGCTGTATTGATTACCGTAGCAGTAGCAGCAGGAACCGTTATCACTGAGTCAATCATAATATCACCTTGAAGGTTAAGTGTACCTGCCAGGGCAATTTTCCCATTTGAGTTGTTGGAAGGGCTTCCATAAATATTTCCGTTTACGGTTAATGTTCCATTTACTGTTAATTCATAGCCAGGTTTATCGGAATATAATTCAATCGTTGAAGTGGCTGGAACTGTCAGCGCCCCGGCATTTTCAATCACTGTTTGATCCAATGGCAATGTAACGTTGGATGGTAACTGGATGGCATGCCTGATAAGAATGCTGTCGTCACCTTTTGATGGACTGCGGGTAGCAGATGAGTAGGTTGTAGCAGCAGGTAATTTACTTTCCCATGTGCCGGCATCGGTAAATAAGCCATTTTGAACCGATCTGAATTGCAATGGAGTTTCACAGGTGATACCAGCCAGCCAACCACTTGATCCAAAACTGGCCCTTGTAAATTCTACTGTAATTGCTCCGTCTGCATTGGATGACATCACCGTATTCAATATAGATCCATTATTGGAAGAACGAAGCGTTTCAATGATGGGCGCTGACGTGTTGAGTCCATCATAAATTCTTAAAGAAGCGCCATTTGCCAGGCTTAAATTATAAAAGCTTAGTTGCAATTGTTTGCCCGCACTTGAGGGTGTCATTGTTCTGTTAAAATTGTTACCTGTAAGTCCGGTGGGGCCACCTGCATCATAAAAAGAACTGTCACAAACCGTGATAGGTGTATTATCATTTAACAATACTCCTCCGCTGTAAACAAACTGGATGGGTGCCGAAGTAGCAACACATCCGGTTATCTGGTTGGTTGCTGTAACAGTAAAAATGTTGGAGGGAGTAAACGAAGTACTGTTGATAGCCTGTTTATTAGTTGTATTACTTAATGAAAAATTATTCTGAAACCATGCATAATTGTTGCCAGCTTCCGGTGTAATACTCAATGAATCTTTAAAGCCATTTCGGTGCGACAAAACCGGGCTGGCAGGACTAATTACCGGAAGTACCGGTAATGCTTTCACTGTAATGACCACTTCGTCTGTGGCAGTGTTGCCACATAAATCGGTAATGGTTAACGTATAAGTGAAAGTGCCTGGTGCAGTGGCTGTAAATTGTGGGTTGGCATCGTTCGGATTACTCAAATTGGTTACCGGGCTCCATTGATATTTATACTCCTGGTTGGCAAATGCCAATGCATCAAAGTTATTAAATGGTAAAGCGATGTTTCCAATCAAGGTGCCTGCCCCACTCGTTTTATCCAAGGTCCACAGTCCACTTCCGCTAAAAGTTGAGGCGTTTGATCCGATGGGATTGGTTATGCCAAAATGGTACAATTTATCTGTAACTGGATCTATATCGCCACCTTGTTGATTATTAGCTTGAAATCCGGTGTTGCCAATTACTGATGCTACGCCTGTAATTTTATTGATTTGATACAAAACCGCACTATTGTTTGCCCCGATGCCTAAACGCATTCCATATAACTGGCCACTATTATCAGCACATAAACTAACTAAGGTAGATGAAGAAGCCACTCCGGTAATTGTAGCCACTAAAGTAGCTACGCTGGTAATACGATTGATTTCAAATAACTGATTAAACGAACCCACGCTGGCAACTGCAAATATTTTTCTGCTTGCAGCATCGTAAGTCATTCCATTAAAAAAAACACTGGTATTAGATGTGGCAATACCAATGGGAATAACAGCTCCGGTGGCCGTATCGATTTTCATAAATTGCCGGTTTGACCTGCCTATCATGTATAAGCCATAAGGGGTGGATGCTGATCCGGAAAAAATATTGCCAGATGCCAGGTTGGAAATCATATCATTGGCAATAACCTTGTATTCTAAGGCTGGCTGTAGGGGATTGAACCTCACTAGCTGGTTATTTTGATAATCCACCCCAAATCCCCGCATGGTATGCAGCATGGCGGTTCCACCGGTAGCTGCGGGGCCGCCACCTAAAATTGTTGTGGAGGCGGGGCAAATTGCGGTATCCCTGCCTGCATTGGCGGTAAGCGATACCTGTGGTGTTGAAACTAATACTGAAAATGCGAAAGAAGTGTCCTTACATCCACCGGCTGTTGTTAAGATTACATCGTAATTGCCGGTTTGATTGGCATTGATCGTAATGCCGGTTGCCAGGTTGATTTCATTCTTCCGCCATTGGTAATTAGCCCCGCTTATTGGATTGGCTACCAGCAAGGGTACATTGCCACCACTGCAAACCTGCAGGCTGCTATTTGCCGCCACATCAACCCTGCAAAAGGATGGGTTTTGTGCTGCCAATACTGCATTTTTTGCATTTATCAAACCATGGCCTAATTCGGAAGTCCAGGTTCCGTTTGGCTGCCCTTGTACCCGGTTATAAGAATACAGTCCCGCTTTGGTAGCGCTGCGTTCCAGTATTTCTCTTACCTGTGCAACACTAAGTTGGTCGTTGATGCTTAATACCAATGCTGCTACTCCGGCCACCATCGGACAGGCAGCGGACGTTCCATTGAAAATCAGGTTGTAATCCAGGTTGGGTGCTGTGCCAGTACCCGTAACACAAGTAGTAGCTATTTTTACGGTAGGGGCTACTATATCCAGTCCCACCCCATAATTGGCTCCCCAAAAAACCTCGCTATCGCAGGATGTGGGTGCTTTACGTTTATTACACATATCAATGCCGCCTACAGCGATGGTTTCAGGAAAGATGGCAGGGTTAACCAGGCCTGCATCATTATTACCAGACGAAAACAATACAATTGCGCCCTTTCCGCCACGGCCAAGTGTGGTGGCTCTTTTGATGGCATCCTGCACAAGAGAAGACGATAAACCACCACCCCAGGAATTAGATAATACATCGGCGCCGCCCTGGTTCCAGGCCCAGTCAATACATTGTGCAAGTTGGGCAGAAGTTCCAAATGTACCAGAAGTGTTGATCGTTAAATTCACCGGTATAATTTTACATAGGGGAGCAATACCTGCCATGCCAATACCGTTGTTTGCCTCGGCTGCAATAATACCGGCGCAGGAAGTACCATGCGAACGAGTGGTGGCAAGTATATCGCCGGTACTCGCATTAGCTGCATTTAAGCCGAAACCCAAAGGGTCAATATTATTTACCAGGTCGGGGTGATTGCGCTGAACGCCTTCGTCTATCACTGCAATACGGATGGTTGGTTTGCCCTTTGTGATGGTCCAGGCTTCATCTACATCTATATCGGTACCCGCAACACCGTTAAACTGGTTGGCCGATCCATCATTTAAGTGCGCCCATTGTAAATTGTATAATGGATCATTGGGTGGAGGTGGTGCAGTATGCAACATATCAAATGCCCTGAAGTCGGGCTCAGCATATTCAAATAAGCCCGACTCGAAAAATAGGTTCGCCATTTTTAATCCGTCAAACCCGTTGGCTGCAGTGGCTTTAATGAGGTAGGTTTGGCTACCATAAGAATATTTTTTGGCCAATACACAACCAAGTTGAAGCATCAGTTTATTTAATTTCACTACACTTACATTGGCTTTTAGCTTTACATAAAACTCTTCATCAATTACCACTTCGCTGCCACTAGTACCTTTTAAAGCTGGTCGCACCAATTCGGCCCTAAAGTCTTTTTTAATGTAATTTAATATTTCTTGCTGGCTACCTGTTTTATTGTCTTCACTTAACTTTATTACCATAAACTTTTCGCCTGGATTACTTGACATGCCCTTTTGAGAAAGCTGAAAGTTTTTTTGCAATGCCGATTTCAGCTTGCCGGTTTCATTTGCTGGAAGGCGCACATAAATACGGTCTTTGCTTTCCTTTAGGTAAACTTTTTTTGCTCCGTAGTAGTAGTACGGTCCATTATTTCCGCCTGGCGTTTGGGCAAAAGAAAGCAGGGTGCAAAATATTAATATCAACAATAGTAAGTGTCTATTCATTGTAAATTAGTTTTCATAAAATTGCAACTTCACCGCCATATTTTATAACACCTAAACCCGGTATTTTTATTAGGTGTAAAATACCTGAATGCAGGTAGCTGATCCTATCCGGGAATTCACTATTTTTCACGAAAAATTACGTGATCAAATGTATTGTGATGGGATTCATAATTGCGGTCGGATTATTTACCCAATCATTGAATGCGCAGAAGGCGGGCTTGCGATACCCTGATAGTCTTACCGGTATTGCGTTTAAAAAGAGGCCAGACAGTAATTCTATAAAGGCGTTCCTTTTGCTACAGCGTTATTTTTTCAATAAAGGATTGTATGACTCTGCTTTAAAATATGCGGCGTTATCTGTGCCTGTTACCCAAAAGTTGGGCGACAAGAAAACACTGGCCCGCATGTATTACAACAACAGTCTTATTTATACCAATCTTACCCGCTACGATAGCGCTGCTTATTATACAGATACTGCCGCGGCGCTTGCGAGACAGCTTGCAGACACAGCCCTTTTGATAAACTGTTTTAATGCAAATGCATTGCTTTGTAATTACCAGTCCGACTACAATACCGCAGTCGATTACCTGATGCAGGCTGCAAATCTTATTGAACAAGCCTCCAGCTTAAAATACAAAGACTACCTTCCGCAGGTGTATGGCAATATTGGCCATAACCTGATTGCAGAAAATCAGCTAAATAATGGTATTGCCTATGAACAAAAGGCGCTGCTGCTAAAAGATTATCCTGATGAAGACCGCTATCGTGTAATGCTCCATCTTGATGTGGCGGATGCTTTCTTAAAGCTTAATAATTATCCCGTTTCAAAATTATACCTGGATACTGCTGTGCAGTTAAATGGCAAAATGGACAATCTACAGCTGGCATCGCTGGTAGCTAATACAGAAGGTGCATACTATGCAGCAGTAAAGGATTTACCACGGTCACTTATTGCATTTAAGCGGGCGTACCAAACGGCCGGTAGTGTGAACAATGAATACCTTCAATCGGAGGCTGCGGACAATTTATCTCAAACATATTTTAAGCTAAGTGAATTAGAACGGGCGCAACAATTTGCATTGGAAGCTGGTGCCCTTGGAAAAAAATATCGTCATTTAAAAGTAATTGCCAGCAGTTATTCAACATTAAAAGATATTGCTATCAGTAAGAATGATTATAAAAATGCACTGGCTTTTGCTGAGCTGAATAAATTGTATGCAGACAGTGCATCAAACGCCGAAACGCAAAAGACAACTGTATACCTCGAATCGAAATACCAGGGGGAGAAAAAGGAAAAAGAAATTGCCAGCCTGCAGGTAATCAGCACTCAACGGCAGTTGATGGTATTGTCGAGAAACCGTTTCCTGGTAATAGGCGGCATCATTGCAATTGCACTGTTACTATTATTGGGATTCAAGTACAGAAACAGCAAACAAAAGCAGGTAATCACCCAAAAAGAGAAGGAAGTGCAGCAACAGCAAATTCAGTTTTTAGAAAAACAACAGCAGTTGGTAAGTATGCAAAGCATGATCAATGGACAAGAAACGGAACGCACCAGAATTGCGAAAGATTTGCATGATGGGTTGGGCGGTTTATTCTCAACCATTAAAATGCAAATGAGCACTCTGAAGCATGAAGAGAAATCACTTGAGACAAATGAGCTGTTTCAAAAAAGTTATGAATTGGTAGACAGTGCATCTGTTGAAGTGAGAAGGATTGCACACAATATGATGCCGGAAGTGCTGATAAAACTGGGGATGATACAGGCAGTACAGGAATTGTGTAACAGTATTAATGCCGGTAAATTACTGAGTGTGTCCATGCAATCGTATGGCATGGAACAACGGCTGAATGCATCTACCGAAATGATGCTGTTTCGGATTGTGCAGGAGCTGCTGAACAATATCATTAAACATGCCTATGCCACTGAAGCCATCATCCAGTTTAACCGGGATGGACGGCGGCTAAGTGTAACGGTAGAGGATAATGGCCGTGGATTTAATCTGGAAGATAATAGCGGCAAAAAGGCAGGACTGGAATCTGTAAAAAGCAGGGTGAATTATCTCAATGGCAAATTATCCATTGACTCTGAAAATGATATTGGTACTACTATACTGATGGATTTTTTAATTAATGAAGGGTAATGCCGAACCAATATTCGTCCAATAAAAAAGTAGGACTGCCCAAAACTCTATCGGTATGTTGAATTTTTGAAACTTCGGTTTTTTTCAGGAATACTAATTTCCATAGAATAATTTAAAAAGAGAAATCGTATAATTTGCCAGTGTACAATCATTTCGTATTTTCACGCAAAGCGAATTAAAAAATATGATTTCCATACTTATCATAGACGACCATCCTTTGGTGGGCAATGGTATTAGCACCATGCTAAAAGGAGAAGAATACCTGGAGATTGTAGGCATTTGTAAAACAGGAAATGAAGCCTTGACCTTTTTAAGTAATGCACAACCTACTATTATTTTATTGGATATCAGTTTGCCCGATATTGATGGGCTTGAACTGTGCTCTATCATTCGAAAAAGTAATTCCTTTTCAAAAATTATCGGATTAACGTCTACCAATGAAGCCGGCATCATTACACAGTTTCTTTCAAGAGGTGGCAATGGGTACCTGTTGAAAAATATGGAAAGAGCCGAACTGCTGACGGCTATCCATGAGGTAATGAATAATAAAATATTTTTAAGTACTGCTGCTAACCAAAAAATATTGGAGCAATATAATTCTGTAAACCATGCGCTAAAAAATACCTCAATATTAACCCGGCGGGAGAAAGAAATATTACAGTTATTGTACGAAGGATTAAACGGTCCGCAAATGGCTGAGCGGCTTTTCCTAAGTACTTTTACCATAGAAACACACCGCAAGAATTTAATGCAAAAGCTAAATGTAAATTCTACCCAGCAATTGCTAAAAACTGCCCGGGAAAAAAAGCTCTTGTAACCTGCATGGGTGTTTGGATTGATGGCGGAATACCAATAAAAAAATCAAAATATTTTCATAAGCGTAGCTGATACTTCAGCTGCGGTTTCTGTCATTGAATTTATATCACAGGCTGGTTTTATTGTTTATTGCCAATGCTATTTCATCAACAATAAATCGCCTGCCCGTTCTGTTAAAATGGTTGCAGCATTAATTTACTGATAGATTCTCAATTCATTTTCGCTTCCTTCATCTTTACTGTGCGCACTAAATTGTTGTACCATCAAAGTTTGTTAAACGAAGGTTGAAAGTTTGACGGGTCCATAGGCGCAGGACTCCTTACTATATCTCCTTGTTACGGAACTTTAAATTTTTCAGGTGCTGTAATAATTGGTATGTGTTTGTAACGGGTAAACCACGGACGGTACCTTTAGCAATGGGCTCCGATGCCTGATAGCTTACTGCGCTTAAAGAATGATTTACCCCGGTTTAAAATCATTCTTTTAAACTGTACAAAATCTCTTAAAAAAACTCCCAGGGATATTTTACATTACATATTCCCGTTATCCTGGGGCATTCAATTTCAGCACTGGTATTAAAGTCGGTAGTAAATCCCATTTCAGCACTGCCATAAGTTTTTCTTACGTTGGGGCTTGTTGCTTCAATATCATAGCTAATGCCCAAACTGGAGACATGATCAATATTACCATTCCCAAGTTTTTTGCGGCTGCCGAGTTTAAGCACCCCACCAATAGTAAAGGAATTATTTTGTGCACGCCAGTTATCCTTGTACCAAACAGACAGGGCAAACCTGTTTTCCGGCCAGTCAATTAATGCACCCATGGAAAACATTTTACTGTTTCCCTGCTGCTGGTAAATAACGGTGGGCTTAATTTGTGCATAGCCATTGGTAAAAATATGGCTGGCATGTGCAGAAAAACGGCGTGGCAGTTTGCTTGCGTCCGGGCTGCCGATAATGCCAGTGGCAGGCTCGTTTAAATTATGAACGGATAAACCCAGCATACTGTTTTTATAACAAACCAATCCGCCGGCACCCATTGTAAAATAAAAACGACCGCTGTTTTGAAATGCCTCCACACCGGAAACATTGCCATTAGGACCTGTGTTGCCCAACTGATCAATAAATAAAAACTTATCCCTGTTAACAGCGCCTGCAGTAACGCCGGGCTGCAGTGCAAGGCTAAAGAAAACTTCCCGGCAGTCACCATTGGTATTACCGCCCCAGTTTTTTGCAAGCGGTACCGATAGGGTAGTGTTGTTTAAATATCCTTCGCTAAAATGATCTACCATCAGGCCACCGCTAAATAGCTGTGTACCATCTCCGGTAGGATTAAAAAAAGTTTTGTCAACAGATGCACTAATGTATTTCATAGGACTGGTAAGCCGAATCCACTGCAGCCTTGTTGCCACTGCAAAGCGGCCATTGTTTTGTCCGCACCCTGCCAATGCAGGATTTAAATAAACCGGCGAATTGTAAAACTGGCTAAAGAAAGGATCTTGTGAAATAGCCAGTTTGCCCAGTAATAAAAACACCGTTAAAATGATTGCTTGTTTACGCATAACTTTTTATTTAATAAAATAATGTAAGGGAACCGAATGGCTGTGGCCTTCCGTTGTTATAAGACATACCGTTCCATGAGGTGCCATTTCTAAAGGTGGCTTCAATCTTCCACACATAAGCATCCTGCTGCATCAGCACGCCTTTGTATCTTCCATCCCATGCCTCCTGCGGACTGCCATCGGGGTTTAGTGATTTGGTTTCAAACAACAATCTTCCCCAGCCATCAAAAATCTGTAGCCGGTAAGTTGCTAGGCCCTTGCCCAACGGCTTGAATGTTTTAAACTGGTTTTGTATGCTATTTGGATAAAACGCATTGGGTACATACAGGTGTCCCGGTTTGCCGGCAATGGTTGCTACTTTACTCACCGTATCGGGGCAACCGGTATTATTATCCAGTACAATCAGCCGTACAGTATATTGACCGGTATCTGCATACTTATGATTAACAATATTTCTGGTAGAAGCAAAGTTGCCATCGCCGAGGTTCCATTGGTAGGTGTATTTTATATTATCAAGCGTAAGGTTATTATAACTAAAAGTATAATCCGGTATGTTAATCAATGGCGAAGGAGCAATAAAGAAATCTGCCACGGGAAGTGGTATCGCTTTTATAATATTCGCTTTTGTAACCGAATCGCTACAGCCTGCTTTGTTGTAGGCAACTAATTTTACGGAATAAGCAGCTGCGTTGGGAGCAAAATTTTTTAAAGGATTCAGCAAGGTGCTGGTATTACC
>Ga0163154_10000642_pt1 | contig 53794 bp, 33 predicted proteins | sample OliLakLV19MP9P1_FD_148649 | JGI IMG/M metagenome (GOLD analysis project Ga0163154, IMG submission 148649) | Freshwater microbial mat bacterial communities from Lake Vanda, McMurdo Dry Valleys, Antarctica - Oligotrophic Lake LV.19.MP9.P1 | ecosystem: Environmental > Aquatic > Freshwater > Lake >...
CAATAATGGAGCATTTAACTGGTCGGCAGGAACGATTACATTGGGCAACGGTACTTTTGCAAATGGTGTCACCGGAGTGATTACCGTAACCGGCGATAACACGATGAATAATAATTTCGGTGCACACTTATTTGCTAATGGAGGCACATTCACGAAAAATACTAATACCGGTGCTACAACCCTTGCTGTTTCAACTGAAAACACAGGTGCAATTAAAGGTATTGGTACGCTGAATTTTGCAAGTGGTTTTACCAGCAACGGCATTATTGCACCCGGCACTTCAACCGGCTTGCTTACTATAAATGGAGCCCAGCCACTTTCTGCCAACAGCATTTTAAACATTGAAATGTTTGATGGAAGCAGAGCTGGAACCGGCCACGACCAACTGGGAAGAAATGGCAGCATTACACTTGCAGGTATATTAACTGTAACAGAAACTGGCACTGTACCAGCAGGCGTTTATACCATTGTAAACTGCACGTCTGGTAATGTAACCGGTAGTTTTGCTACGGTTAATTTACCGCCATGTTACACATTGCAGGTTACTTCAACCACTGTACAATTAACCAAAGTACAGCCACCCATACCTACAGTTAATATAAGTGGCTTATTAACGTTTTGCCAAGGTGGCAGCGTAACCTTAACATCCAGTGCAGCAACTGGAAATACCTGGAGCAATGGAGCAACCATTCGAAGTATTGTTGTAAATACATCCGGCAGTTTCAGCGTAACTTTTACCAATGCTTCCGGTTGCACTTCGCCAGCTTCTGTGGCAACAGTAGTAATTGTAAATCCATTGCCAGCAACGCCTACCATTTCGGCGGGTGGAGTGCTTAGGTTTTGTATAGGTGGTTCAGTGGTTTTAACGTATAGTGCCGCAACCGGAAATATCTGGAGCAATGGCGCAACAACACAAAGTATTACTGTAACTACAAGTGGAACTTTTACCGTGAACACAACCGATGCAAATGGATGTACGTCTGCAAATTCAGCAGCAACGGCTGTTATAGTAGATCCATTGCCAGCAACGCCTACTATTTCGGCGGGTGGAGTGCTTAGGTTTTGTATAGGCGGTTCAGTGGTTTTAACGTCTAGTGCCGCAACTGGAAATATCTGGAGCAATGGCGCAACAACACAAAGCATTACAGTAAATACAAGTGGAACATTTACCGTAAACACAACCAATGCAAATGGATGTAGGTCTGCAAATTCAGCAGGCACGGCTGTTATAGTAGATCCATTGCCAGCAACGCCTACTATTTCGGCGGGTGGAGTGCTTAGGTTTTGTATAGGCGGTTCAGTGGTTTTAACGTCTAGTGCCGCAAGCGGAAATATCTGGAGCAATGGCGCAACAACACAAAGCATTACTGTAAATGCAAACGGAACATTTACTGTGAACACAACCAATGCAAATGGATGTACGTCTGCAAATTCAGCAGCAACGGCTGTTATAGTAGATCCATTGCCAGCAACGCCTACCATTTCGGCGGGTGGAGTGCTTAGGTTTTGTATAGGTGGTTCAGTGGTTTTAACGTCTAATGCCGCAACCGGAAATATCTGGAGCAATGGCGCAACCACACAAAGTATTACGGTAAATGCAAACGGAACATTTACTGTGAACACAACCAATGCAAATGGATGTACGTCTGCAAATTCAGCAGCAACGGCTGTTATAGTAGATCCATTGCCAGCAGCACCAACTGGAAGCGTAACGGTTCAGCCTACCTGTACAGTTCAAACCGGAACGATTGTGGTTACTGCTCCATCCGGTGCAGGCATCACATACAGCATCGGTGGAGCTTATCAGGCCAACGGTACATTTAATAATGTTACTGCAGGCACATACATTGTAACAGCACAAAATGCAAGTGGATGTATATCAACTGCAACATCGGTTACTGTAAACACACCTCCGGGAGCACCAGTTGCACCAACAGCCAGTGTCACTTTACAACCAACTTGTACTGTAGCAACAGGAACAATTGTGGTTACTGCTCCTACAGGTGCCGGCATTACCTACAGCATTGGCGGTGCTTATCAAGCCAGTGGCCTGTTTAGTAATGTACTTGCAGGTAGTTACAACGTGACTGCACAAAATAGTAGTGGTTGTATTTCTTCTTTCATAACAATTTCCGTTAATCAGCAACCAGCAACACCAGCTGCACCAACAGCAAGTGTCACTTTACAACCAACTTGTACTGTAGCAACAGGAACTATTGTGGTTACTGCTCCTACAGGTGCCGGCATTACCTACAGCATCGGTGGAGCTTATCAGGCAAGTGGTACATTTAACAATATTGCTGCAGGCATATACAATGTCACGGCTCAAAATGCAAGTGGATGTATTTCATCTGCAACATCTATTACAGTGAATACGCCTCCGGGTGCACCAGCTGCACCAACAGCCAGTGTAACGGTTCAGCCTACCTGCACAGTTCAAACTGGAACAATTGTGGTTACTGCTCCTACAGGTGCAGGCATTACATTCAGCATTGGTGGAGCTTATCAGGCTAGCGGCACATTCAATAATGTTGCTGCAGGCACATACAATGTCACGGCTCAAAATGCAAGTGGATGTATTTCATCTTCAACAACGGTTACTGTAAATGCAGCACCTTCTGCAGCAGCTACTCCAGTAATTACAGCGGGCGGGCCAGCAACTTTCTGCACAGGTGGCAACGTAGTGCTTACCTCAAGTGCAGCGGCTTCTTACTTGTGGAGTACTGGTGCAATAACACAATCTATTACTGTAACTACAGCTGGAAATTTCAGTGTGGTTGTTAAAAACAGCAGCAACTGTACTGCCGCTTCTGCAATCACTATCGTAATAGTAAATAATTGCAATGGCGTTTATTGCGCTGCCAGTGGTACTACTAACAGTAAGGGTTACATACAAAAAGTAAGTACTTGCTATGGTATCAATAATAACAGTGGTTGGAACAATGGTTACGGTAATTTCCTTAACCTGAGCGCTACTTACCGCAAAGGCACCTGCTTTGGTATTGCCATTACACCGGGTTATATAACTACAGGTTGTTACAATCCATTGCTGTTTACAAAAGTTTGGATAGACTGGAACCAGGATGGCGACTTTACGGATGCAGGTGAATTAGTATTTACACCATTTTATGCCAGCAACGTTACCAGAAAAGCCTGGATAAGAATACCAGAAACTGCCCGTACAGGCAATACAAGAATGAGGGTATTGATGAGTGCAAATGCAGGGACAACATCTTGCGGCATTTTTACTTACGGCGAAGTGGAAGATTATACCATTTCAATTACGGGACAAGTAATGGGCAGGGGCGTTGTAGACTCACCAGCAGATTATATTGATGAAGAAGAACCGGGTACTATTTTTACGGTGTATCCAAACCCGGTTGCAGACAGATTGGTGATAGACCGCTCTGGCTACAACGAAGCAAAGGCAGGTAACACAATTGTTTTAATGCAGTTGGTTGATGCAAATGGAAAAATATTGTTGCAATCAAAACTGATTAACCTGGTGCAGGCATTTGATGTAAGCAGGTTTACCAGTGGCATGTATATTATTCAAATTAAAACCAACAACACAGTTACCAGTAAAAAAATATTTATACAGCATTGAGTATACTTATAAAATAGACTAACAGAACAGGGTTGCCTTTTAAAGCAGCCCTGTTTTTTATTTGTAACCAGGCCCCTCCTATATGTAACTGATTTGCGTTGGGGAATTGTTGGCTATATCTCTTGAAAAGAATATTTGTAGCCAACTATAGTGAGCTTATTTGAAAAGCCATAAGCCCGGTAAATAAAATGAAGGCTAAATAAATTCCATATTAATCCCATACCTCACCAACTGCCCAGAAGATTTTGTATTTATTTTATGCAGCAAACTCTGCCGGGGATTATCAATAGTTTTAGTGGCGATGTTTAATTCGGTTGCAATCAACATTACCCTTTACAGATGTCAACATGGGTTTTTGCTGCTCATGGTATAAGGTTTAGGTATAAATCCCTATTGCATTGTCTTATTCCAAAAGATAGATTTGCTGCTGAAGACAAATGTGTGAAATACACAACGGTATCGCTAGATTTAGCTATTGTTATTAATTCATTTCATTCCCACTTTTGTTATAGAATAAAAACACATATCAAAAATGAACGGTAAAAAAATATTCTTTGCGTTTGTTGTATCCATGGTCACTATTGTACCATTCAGTTTCTGTTATGCCCAGGCCGGAAACGAAACTAAAATGGCTCCCAGAGAACTTGCAATACCCACATCTCCACTTTTTGATTTGATGGGTGCTGCACCCAGCCAGGTTGCCCGTACTTCAGACATAAAAGATTTTAAAGTTGACTGGTCGCTAAGCAACTGGCGCATCAACCCCAACCTTGCTATACAGGCACAACCCGTGTGGGAACTTTTTTATAACCGCAAAAATCTTGATAAATATCAAAAGGCTTCTGGCTTTCAGCGTATGCTTTCTTCGCTTGACCTTTCATTGGGCACACTCCTCAATAATAATAATGAAAGGCGTATTGGTGGTGCATTAAAAATAAACCTGTACAAACAAAAAGACCCATTGATGATAAAGGGTGTGTATAATGATATTCAAAAAGGGTTTGATGAGGAAATGGTAACGCTGAAACAAAAAGAAAAAGACATTTTAAAAGCATTAGACACCATTTTAAAACCATCTGAGATTGTTTTAAAAAGACAAGAGCTGAGAGACAACGACCAGCTGCTTACCAGTTTTTACGGAAGAAGGAATACTGCTATACAACAACAAGCTTCACAATATGCTGTTGATAACTGGAATGCTGGTTATGTTGATTTTGCTTTTGGAAAAGTGTACAGCTACAGCACTGATAGTGCAGGCTCATTAAAAAAATTATCTCTCAACAGAAATACCGGTAATGCACTCTGGCTAAACTTTGGTTTTGGTATTGGCAAGAGAGCGTTGTTATCAGCATTAGTTCGTAGCTCATTTTATGAAGAAGAACTCACTTTTACAGTAAAGGATGAAAACACGGGAGATGAAAATATGCAACAGGCCATTGCTGCAAATAGGCTCTTCACTTTTGGTGTGAACTTTCGCTATGGCGGGCCGGTATTTAACTTCTTTGCAGAATTTATCAGGGAAGCAAAATCATTAAAAACACCCTTAGCTGCTCTTAACGATGTACTCGAGTTACCTGATGGAAAAACTGTAATAACGAGTACCGTAAAGTGGGATATAGTACACCCGTACACCATCAACTTCGGCGGCGACTGGCGCATCAGCCGCAATGTGATATTAAACTATGGCATGAGGTGCTTGCTTGATAAAAATTTTAAAACAATTTCATTTTTGCCGATTGCTAATATTAGTTGCATGATGCGGTGACACAATTCAATAAAATTAAAACCAGTAAAATGAAAAAAATAAAAGCCATCCAGTTACTATTAGCAGCAGCGCTCTTTATTAACTATAGCAGTTTGATGGCACAAGAGACCCCCCAATTGCAAATTTCTATTGACTCATCCAATAAGAATTATATCAGCATCAATGGCATTGCTTTTATGCCTGATACGGTTTTTACCGAACCCAATGAGCAAAACAGGTTAATAAAAAGAGTTGTATTTGAAATGCCTGTTTCCACGAAAGCTACATTCAAAGAAGTTTTTATGCTGTTGCAGCAATTGGCATTAAGTGGCCAGCCCGTACAAATGGTACACCGCAAAACTGATTACCGCCTTATTGAACTATTTGAAAAAACCTGCCGGGGTACAATTATAAAAGATTGTGGATTTACTAATCTAAAAAGCGATTTTGATACCATACTAAAAATAAGGGTTGTGACAGAAACCGCATTTACTACTATTACAAATACAAGTAATACCCTGCAATATTCTGAACCTTCATTTTCAAATATAAAATTTTCTTACCTCAATACTTCTGCCTATACCGTAAAACTAGGCACCCTGCCTACTGGCAAAATAACGATGATAAAGGGTTTAGGTTTTTCAAATGGCAGTGAAAGAATAATACTCATTAGCGTGGAAGGAACAGATATCGCTGCCTGGAATAATTGGTACACTCAGGGTAATTCTGTTAAAAATACAATTGATGGCGTTGTTAATTTACTTACCCCCGATAAAGTCCTGGTAGTTATCCCGGTTAAAATAAAAACTGTTACTGCTTCATCTTTCCGGGTAATAAATACGACTGGTGCTGGTGCGGTAGCATTGATTGGGTTGAAGTGTAAGAGCCTATCTGCTGCATTTAATTAATAAAACTATAAAAAAAGTACACATTTTTTCTATAAACAATAAAACAAAAACAATGAATCAGAAAACAATTTTATTATGCCTGCTTTTGCCAATTATTATGTGCAGCAGCTTTATAACACACGCAGGCAATATCACCAGTATGTCAAATACTTTGCTTACATCTTCTTTTACCCCTACGCAAACAATGCCCATTTTTAGAAGCAGGCCAAATGTAGTACGGGTGAGGGGGCCGTGGCTTGACACTACCAATGATATTGATGCCGTAGGGCTTGATGGCCAGCCTAATTTTAATATTGGTGTGGGCAACAAAAGTGGGGCAAACAATGACCCTTATGTTGAGTTTACTTTAAACTCAGACAGGCCGGGCCGGTACACAGTAATATTGAAAAGGCCAGGCGGCGAAGACAGGATTACTATTATTTATACCAACCATATTGCTATTGCATCTACACAGGTACTTACAATGGGTAATGCAACTCCCGCTTATCTTGATGCATTCCCAATTAATCAAGATACAAGGTTGAGAATTACAGGCACTAATGTAAACTTGCTTTCTTTTAGACCAAGTGATGTAAATTACTCGGCTATAAGCACAATTTCTGCAACTGCAGCTCAAAGTGATTTTAAATTTCGCTATTCAACAAGGCGCGACAAGATAGATATTAAGCAGATTGATTTTGTTTTTACTGTAGCCGGCAGGCAATTCAAATACCTTGAGTATAAAGGTGTAAGTATCTGGGTGGTAAACAACTTACCTTTTTTCAGGGCCTACGATAAGCCTGATTTAACTGTTGATAACCAGGTTATAGGAATTTATAATAGGAAACAGGGCTCATGCGGTGCGATAAATCAGAATAATAATTTTATGATTCAAAACCCATCCCGTTGTGTTACCGAATTTAATCTTGCTAATCCAATACCCGAAACTCCCCAAGTAGAAAAAATAGTAACCATGCCTGATGTAAGGTTCACCATTACTAATAACAGCTATGCACCCGTTTTTACTCCCATTACAGTACATGTAAAGTTCGGCCTTAACATCCTTGAAACCCTCACTATCCCGAGGATGATTGCAAAGGAGCAAAAAGTAATTGTTTTCCACCGGCCAGAAAGCAGGAAGAAATTAGTGCGCCACAGCAGTTGTGCAGAATGTTTTGAATTGAATGAAGTGCCCTTTAATTGGCTCGACAAACCATATACACTAGTGCTTGACCCAAGTTTTGCCATTGATGAAATTTTTGAAGACAACAATATAAAAACATTTACCGGCAGTATCACAGTTCCATAAAAAGAAAATAAAATTAAACAGGCCAATCTTTACAATAAATAAAGATTATTAAAACTATACATTTTGTAATCTATTATTAAAGAGGCAGTCTTGTGCATCATCTTACCTTACTGTAAGTATGTTTTAAACTTTTTTGCAAAATTTATACAGGAAGGTAAATCACTCAAAATACGCATACAAGAATTGGACAAAGTGATTGATTTACACAATGGAAAAGCTTGGCAAACAAGTCATAAAAATGGGCTGTGGTGCATTCTTACACCATCAACTTTGGCGGCGACTGGCGCATCAGCCGCAATGTGATTTTAAACTACGGTATGCGGTGTGTGCTGAATAAAAATTTTAAAACTGTTTCCTTTTTGCCGATAGCAAATATCAGTTGCATGATGCGGTAAAATATATTTAAAACCGTGTAATTTATAAAAGGATTTTAGCCCCATCAATATTAAAGTCAATAGTATCAAGCATTATAAAGCTTTAAATGCTATTTCTACTCTGTAGTGACAGCATTTTTAATCATAAACCAGCATCCCAGTAGGATACAAATAAATTTCACTGCAGGTAAACATGAAAAAAATAAATATGAAAAATTTAAAGTTATCTATCTTATTCATTCTGCTGTCAATTAACACGATGGTTGCACAAGTAATACAGCAAAGCACGGGAACTGGCACCACGATAACGGCGGCGTCTATATCAATTACTTCTCCTGTTGCAGCTAACAGAGTGTACCAGGGCAGCCTAACGAGGTGCACATGGAGCCATACCAATGACCTGGCTTTTGGGACAAGGGTAAGTGTTATGCTCCTTACGAAGGCACAAAGAACTGATCTGGTTGCAAAAATGCAAAGGTTTGGAAACAATATTTTGCCCGTGGATAGTATTCAAAACACTTTGGGAATTGCGAGCGCAGATGTTAACTCCGGTTGCGACTGGAATGTTTCGGCTACCCAGGCTACGGGAGACTATGCGATCGTGGTGCGGCATCAAACAGGAAAATTAGGTGTAGGCCCTGTATTTAGGGTATCCCCTTCCGCCTTACAGGCTCCTAATATACTTAACTATAGTCCTAAAGAAAAAGGCAGTGTGTTTGGTGGCACTATTACTTTTACCGGGAGAGGTATTTTACCAGAAGCTGTACAGGTTTTTATAGGAACGGAAAAACTCAAAATTATTTCTGCTAGTAGTGGCCAGGTGGTGGCAGCAATAAGTGGTACCAGTGCAGGGCCGCTGAAAATTGGTCTAGGGCTGCCGGTCAATACAGTTACCCTTGAGGCCAATTTTAGGCCGGTAGGCGTGCCTGAAATTACCGATGTTCAGCCTCGCGGCGTGCTGGTAGGAACTGAAGTTACCGTTACAGGCAAAAATTTAGATTATGTGAGCCTGCGAAAAAATTCTTTTCAGGTCCACCAGATCAGCAGTGGAATTCGTGCTCTTGGCAAAGATCCTGCGACTTTTTTATCGTTACCACACGAAGATCAATGGATTAAAAAATTATTGGATTTAAAAAATCAGGCTGCTATGATTAATGAATGTAATAAGGGATATGATACTCTTTTAGATGGAACTGTTCGTGAATACTTTAAACAGCATATCATTGCCGGACCAAAACTTATCAATATAGATACGGGTACTTTTCGTATTTCCCAAAACGGCACAAAAATAACGTTTAAAGTAGCCGGCTTATTTAAAACGTTATTTGCTCTTTGTAATCAGGGTAAGGTAATGCCACAAGGAATGGGGGTGTATGATTATATTGACCCTATTGGGGGGGGAGCGCCATCTAATGACTTAATTTCCCTTAAAGATTCAGAACTGAGATTCTCCAGCAGTGCAGGTGATGGCATTGTAATATCACCATACATTACTTTACGGCAAGGATCTATTGCCTCTACAGCGGGTAGTGGTGTGGTACAACCGGCACCATCTAGTCGGTTAAGTATTCTCAAAGTAAATAGTGGCGGAGAATTAAATGCCAGTAATAATGCTGTAAGAATTTTTTTGCCTGTCCAGGGAATTAACAACGGGTCTGGTCATATAGATATTATAGGGAAGGGCTTACACAATGCAGTAGTAAAATTAGGTGGAACCGTTATGGTTAGTGGTTCACAAACTTTTGCTAATGAAAATGGCACTTTCGGTTTTTCTGATAAGGATGGTAACGAAGTATTAAGTGCAGTAATACCAACAAGCACAGAATCGGGCATATTGGAGGTCAGTAAGGGTGGCGTTTCTATTAAGTTTCCAACAAAAATAATTATAGTGCCTGAGCCAAGGGTAACGTCAGCATCGCCGGGCCCCGCCATCCCTGTTAATACCGATATCACCCTTACAGGTTTTGATTTTAAAGTTCCACCTGAAGCAAGGGGTATAACATATGAATGGGCAATAACCAAACAGTTTCCACAGGGTTTTACATTCAGGCAGGTTTCTTCTACCACTAATAGTTTCACGTTCAGAATAGAAATGGCTCCGGGTACTCCTACTATGAGGAATATTCAAGGCATAGGGAACAATGTTTCTGTATTTGGCAATGGTGAAGGAGCCTTACAATTTCAATTACAGCTCAGGCATGTGGAAGGGAACAGCAGTTTTATTTCTTATGATCTTTACCTGACTCAGTAAAAAGTGGTCTTATCTGAGAGACATTTAATATCACCCTTAGAAAACAGGCAAGATTCCAGAATTAAAAAAATCATACTATACAACTAAAAAGATAAGAAATGAAAACTTCATTTTTAATACTCAGCCTGTTTCTGATAACGGTTAATAATACCCCATTATACAGCCAACTTGCGGGAACATGTAAAAAAGGAAACTGCATAACCGGGAATGGCTACCTGGTAACAAATGCCGGCGATGAGTATGAGGGAAATTTTTTAGCTGGCAAACGGCATGGCAGCGGCAAATTCAAATACAGTACAGGTGGAATATATGAAGGGATGTGGAAGAATGACAAAAGGGAAGGAGCAGGTAGATACACTTTCAAAAATGGCAGTATATTTACTGGAGTGTTTGTTGCCGACAGTGGGGCAGGGAAATTATCTGCATTGCCCTTAAAAGACCTGGCAGGAAAATTATCTGCCGCCAATATTTTCACAAAAGAAAATACAGCATTTAACAACCTCATCAGAAATTTAAAAAAATCTGTCGCAAAGATTGAGTTTGGAGGCGCATCTGGAACTGGATTTGTATTGGCCGACAAATTCATAGCAACCAATATACACGTAGCAGAAATTATTCTGCAGCACCAGCAGCGTCAGATCATCGATACTTTTTTAGAAACTTCAACTCCTTACCGTGCTAATTTTACTATGTTCGATAAGGTTTTATCCAATATACCCATCAGCGTTGTTTTTAAGCATCTTACCATTGATCTTGCCATTATTAAGATCGATAGCAATTTTACTTTTCCTTATCCTGCAGTCGAATTGCTTACAACCAATCCACCTGTTAACTCCACTGTATTTGCCATAGGCGGCACCGGAATGTCGGTGAAAGAAGGAAAGATACAAGCCATTTATAATGGAAAACTCACAGCACGGGATGGCTTTTCGTCCAGCGGACAGATTATTTTCTCCGATGCCCTTGTGGTACCGGGGGATAGCGGAAGCCCCCTGTTTAATGAACTAGGGAAAGTGGCTTCGATAATTTGCTGGGGGCTGGAAAATGAGCCAGGCACGTTTTCCTTTACCATGACCGGTGCAATACGCAACGAGGTATTAGCAGTGATACAACGATAGAATGTAACTTAATCAAAATTAAAAAATGATAAAAATGATGAGGCTGAAATTGATAACCTGCCTGGCATTGCTTGTATGCCTGTGCCTTCCGGGTTTTGTTCAATCGCAATGCATAAGTGGTGATTGTATAAATGGAACGGGTACCATGAATGCATGGGTATATTCTTATACCGGCAGCTTCGTTAACGGGCTAAGGGAAGGACAGGGCTTACAGACCTATTTCAAAAATGGAGCGGATGAGGTTGCAAGCGGCTTTTATGAGGGAAGCTGGAAAAAAGACAAAAGAAACGGAACAGGTAAGTTTACATTTCCCGATAAGAACAGCTTTTTTTTTGGAGAATTTATAAATGATACCGGCAAGGGTGACCTGGTATTTGCCAGAACAAAAACAAAAGGTACGCTGACCGAAGAAAATGTATTTATTGAAGACCGCACCGCATTTTTCAGCATGGTGAAAAAATTACGCCAGTCAGTGGGCGTATTGGAAAACCTTGCAGGTGTGTCTTTTCCAGCCTTTGTGATTGGAAAAAACCGGCTGGCATCCAGGCTAAGCACACTGCCACCCGGAGGGTTGACATTGAAGATGTGGGACAAAGACATTAAGAATGTGTCACTGCAAAAAATATACACTGATACATCAGCCAACCTTACTGTTTATCAATGGCGGGTTTTCGGCCCGTTTATGTATGATTCGCTGCAGATCGCAACTGAAATCCCGGAAATTTCTATGGAAAATGTATTTACCATTGTTGGTAAAAATGGTCCACTCTACGAAGGGAAATTTTCACAAATAGCAATTGTAAACCAGGATACCGTAATCAGCGTAACCGGTCTTGATCCGTTAGCATCGGTTGCCGGAAGTCCGTTGTTCAATAAATCAGGAAAATTGATTGGAGTATTTAAGCAGCTCAATAATACATCATTTATTTACAGTCATCTTTTGCTGCAAAGGCGAAGCAGGATACTTTCTGCCGGCAGATAAAGTTTAAAAGGTAATCATTATTTTGAAAGTTTGAATGATTACGATTTGATGCATGTCACGCCGCAGCACTGTTGCGAAGCAGGCATTGTGCTGTTAGCGTTACTGTTGTTTTATATTACTCCTATAGTTGTATTTACACTGCATACTTACGCTTTGTGCGCTACCCTGCATATTCTTTTTTAATACCCCTAAATATCACCTGCACCATTCTATCACTATAATTAGCTATTGTACCGTACTAAATTGTTTTACACTTTTACAATGTTGAATGTTTATTTCTGGTAACATCACAAATTGTGGCCGGCATCTATCAATAACAGATACGCATATCCCGGTTAGTTAACGACCTCAACAACATTTAAAATAATCAACTATTCTAAATAAACAAAAAATTATAAAACAATCAAAGATGAAAAAGAAAGCAACACTAATTATTTCATTGTTGTGTAGTCTATACATGGTTACACAGGCACAAACTCCTTCCGCAACAAATTTGCAGCAATCAGCAGTATTAACTGCTACACAGCCTTCAGTAACAAGTACAGCAACACCTCCAGCAGTACAAAGCACACCGTCCGCTGCAATGCAAACAGCAGTATTAACCACTACGTCTCCAGTGCTTACAAGAAGTTCTGCACCCAGTCCCCTGGCTTTATATAAAGCAGCCACCAGGGTAGTTAATACCGGCGGTAACCGTGAATTAAGAAATTTTACCTACCAATCCCAGCCTGCAGAAATTACCGGCATTTCTAACAGCCGCAAATTTGATGGCGACAGTAAGGTTCCTTTTCCTTATACAAAAGTTACTTCTTATCCTGACTGCAGACTTGTGCCAATAAAAATGAAAACTTCGGTAGAAGATTTCGGACTTTTTTTTCCAGCAAGAACTTTTAAGGAAGGCATTTTCCCTGGTGCAGTATATCCGTTCCTGTCTTTAAGAAACCAGTCTCCAACTGCTTATACCCGTTTTACCAACCGCAATCAAATGGATTTGACGATCAAGATTTTTGACGACAGGGCTGTAACAGGAAACGGGCCAGCAACCATTGCTACTTTTGATGCAGGCACACTAAGCCGCCAGTTTCCAACAGCAATTGCAAAGTACTCCGGCGGTGCCAATGCATTGCCTGCCACAACAGAAATTTTTACAGTGGAATCCAACAAGCAAATGAATGCTATGCTGCATACGGGTGCACAAATAGATTTTGCTACCAGGATCAATATTCCTATTCCGGATATAGCGATGAACATTTCACAATTTGGTGTCTCACCTGTTACTGCCATCATTCCAAGAAAAATGATGAGGAATACGGTGCTGTTGTGTTTTCGCCAGGTGTATTATACCGCTTCACTTGCTGTAAAATCCGGTAAGCAAGATCTCTTTCCTGATGTAAACAACAGCCAGTTAGAACCCGACCTGGTGTATGTGCAGGGTGTAGATTATGGACAGGTATTCTATGTAACGGTGTCGTCTGAATATTCGAAAGCGATGCTGTATGGTGCCGTTAGGAATAAAACCGGTGCTTATACCGCATTGGGCTTACTGCCTTCTTCATTCCCAGACAATGGCACGCTACTTACCAGACAAGAGCTAACCCTTTCAGAAGGCGAGACCAATCGCTTGCTGAACGATCCATCTACAAGCATAGCCTGCTTTCAGTACGATGGGCAGGCCGTTAGTATGGGTACAACAATTGATGAGGTATTGACAAACCTTGCCGCCAAAGTAAAGAAAAGGTTTAATTCAAATACAGAGGCGGTACCGGTTTCATATTCACTAAATTATGCAGCAGACCACAGCCCGGTATGGTTTAATAGTGAAGTGTGTTATGCAGCTGCTGATTGTGGTACAAGAGAATTCAGGGAGTTAAAATATACGGTAAAAATGAAATTGGTAAAAGCAGAAGTTGTAAAAGCTGTGGAGGGAGGTGCGGATGATAAATGCGAAGAGCTCTACGGCCAAATGCGGGTAGGCAAAATGGTATATTCTGACTATGATGCAATAAGTATTTCAAGAAAGAGCAATGATTTTATTTGGAGAAAAGATGGGCTTCCACTAGACTATGTCAACGCCTGCCAGGGTTTTCCGATTAGTATGGAAGCGGAAAAAGAGGTTGCAAAAGATTTGGGGTTTTCGGCTATAGAAAAAGGTCAGTTCTTACTGACCCAATTCTTGTTTGATGCAGAAGTTTTGTTACCCATCAAATATGACTGCAAAGAAGGGGTTGAGGAAATCATGATTAAACTTAATGCCTATCTAAAACAAATTGAAAGCATGCCAGGTGGCTCCGCTCCTTTGTCAATTCCAATTGTTTATAATTTTTTTGAGGGTGGAAAGGTAACCGGTTCTCATGTGAAGATTTATTGGGAACTGAAAATAAAAGCAATTTAGAATACTTCATTTGTCTTGACGTATGTTTTATTTCAGCCAGCAGTTCAGTGATTTTAACAACCGGTATAAAGCTGAATAAAACAAGTATGTTGGGCAGCTCAAAAATTACGCTGCTTTCCAAAGCAGGGTGCAGGGATTTGCCGTTGTAAATGACCCCAATTTTGCTTTGAATGCCCGCTTACTGTCCGGCCGGGGTTTTCGCCTTTTAAATTTGCAAATTATAAAAACTGTAAACGGCGAAACCCCGGCGTATAAAAGCTCCATAGCCATCATACTTTTGGCCGCTACGTTTTATAACCTTTTTTCTGATAATTATGCTAACCTACATTATTGCATCATTTAGCAAATTCAATCGCCAAGACATTTTCCCTTCTACATTACATGAATGTATAATTTTCAACACTTGAGTTCTTTTGATTGCAGGCGGTTTTATATGGTGCTATTCGGTTACTGGTAGCCGTTATATTGGAAAAATATTAAATCATTAACCCTGCCGAAACAGAAAGCGGGCAATAAAGAAACGTTTTTCCAAATAACTCAATTAAAGTTGGGGTAGGTATATGCCTGGTTCGATTTCATTATTTAAAAACAATCTAACAAAAAAAATATTGATAATGTCCGAATACCCCATAGCTGCGGCATAAGATTTAACCAACCGAAAGAGATAGTAAGTATAGAGTCTTTAATCAACTACAGTAAAATATAGTTCACATATTACCCCTGTTTAACAGTAGCGAAAGTAGTACGCTGGTTCCAGGTACATTTACCTGGTGAAACATTCTCAAGGTTTCACCGGAAGCACCTTGTAAACAATGCATTTGCATACCAGATAAATGGGGCTGAAAAGAATATCATCTTGATGAGCAACGGAGATCAAATTACAATGGGCCGCCGAAAAAAGGTTTCAGATGGATAGTTAAAGCGTTAAAAACAATATTCTTTGTTCGGGTGCATTTCAAATTGTCGCAGCCTGGTTTCGGTCGGTGGGACACCGACCGAGGCTGAGCCGTAATTGGTGTTTCACAAACCAATTAATGTTGCTACAATTTGAAATGCACCTCTTTGTTGTGTTATGCCCCATTTCATTTAATTTCGTTGCAAACTTTTTTATGGTACAACGTATTCAAACTATCTGGCTTTTGTTGGCAGGCATTGCCGCTTTACTTACTATTCAATTTCCATATTACAGTGGCATCAACGACCCATTGGTAACTTACAATCAATTGTCGGGTAAAAGTGCCGGCGTACTTATATTGATGGTTACCGTCACTGTTGCAGTGCTGGCATTTGTAGCAATCGGTTTGTACAAAAACAGGAAAACACAATTGCGTTTGTGCCTGATAGGTATTTTGGCAGAGTCCATATTAATTTTCCTTTACTACAAAAAAGTAAGCGTATTTACACAAGGCACTTATTCACTAGCTTCTATTTTGCACATGTGTATTTTATTATTTTTTGTACTGGCAGCAAGAGGCATTAACAATGATGAAAAATTGATTAAAGAAAGTGACCGGTTAAGATAATCGTTACAAAAATTTTCCTGTATTACTTTCTTTACATTTTTTTAAATCCGCAGGCTTGCCTGCAAAAACGAGGTTGCCGCCAGCATCACCAGCTTCGGGACCAAGGTCAATCACCCAATCGGCACTTTTAATTACATCTGTATTATGTTCTATCACTAATATGCTGTGGCCCTGTTCTATCAATGCATTAAAGGAAGCCAATAGTTTTTTTATATCATGAAAATGGAGCCCGGTAGTTGGTTCATCAAAAATAAAAAGGATGTTTCCATTCCCTTTTCCCTTGCCCAAAAACGAAGCTAATTTTACCCGTTGTGCTTCACCGCCTGAAAGTGTATTGCTGCTTTGGCCAAGCTTTACATAGCCAAGGCCCACATCACTCAAAGGCTGAATTTTTACGGCTACATCAGAGGCATCTTTATCCTGCTTATTTTTTACATCTCCCGAAAAAAAACTGATGGCTTCATCCACACTCATTTCAAGCAAATCATAAATGTTTTTGCCTTTAAAAGTTACTTCCAGCACTTCTTCTTTAAACCTTTTACCACCGCATACTTCGCAGGTGAGATGCACATCAGCCAAAAACTGCATTTCCACCACTTGTTCCCCTTCGCCTTTGCAGGCATCGCACCTGCCTCCATCCACATTAAATGAAAAGTGCTTGGGCAAAAAACCCCTCATTTTACTAAGGGGTTGTTTGCTGTACAGTTCCCTTATTTCGTCGTATGCTTTAATATAAGTAACCGGGTTGCTTCGGGAAGATTTGCCAATTGGATTCTGGTCAATCATTTCCACTTGCGTAATGGTATCCACATCGCCTTTTAAAGCTTTGTGCATGCCGGGCTTATCGACACCTTCACCTTTTAATTTTTGTAAGGCTGGATAAAGTATCTGCTTCACCAGCGTTGTTTTTCCACTGCCACTAACGCCGCTCACCACACACAATACATTCAATGGAAATTCTACTGTAATATTTTGCAGGTTATTTTGCCTGGCACCTTCAATGGTAATGCTGCGGTTCCATTTACGCAATTGTTTGGGCACTTCTATTTCCATAGCGCCACTTAAATATTTACCCGTCAGGCTTTTTTCATTTTTTATCAGCGCATCATAATTTCCTTCTGCCACTACCTCCCCACCAAGATGACTTGCCAACGGTCCCATATCAATGATATAATCAGCTTCCCTCATTATCATTTCATCATGCTCAACAATTACAACGGTATTACCAAGATCTCTCAGTTCTTTTAATACAGCAATCAGCCGTTTGGTATCCCTGCTGTGCAGACCAATAGAGGGCTCATCTAAAATGTATAAAGAATTGGTAAGATTACTGCCAAGGCTACGGGTAAGTTGTATGCGTTGGCTTTCCCCGCCACTTAAAGAGTTGGCGAGGCGGTTGAGGGTAAGATATCCCAAACCCACATCCATCAGGGTTTTAAGGCGGTGATGAATTTCTATCAATATTCTTTTAGCAACCTGTTTATCGTAATCGCTTAATTCAAGCTGATAAAACCATTGCTGCAAATCTCTTACGGGCATGGCGCAAAGTTCACCAATATGCCTGCTGGCAACTTTTACATACAAGGCTTCTTTACGAAGCCGGTAACCCTTGCATTCATGACAGCTGGTGCGGCCACGATAGCGGCTGAGCATAACCCTGTATTGTACTTTGTATAAATTCTGTTCAACCTCTCTAAAAAAATCATTGATGCCTTCTGTGTATTGATTTCCTTCCCAAAGAGTAGTATATTGATCAGCTGTTAAATCGATGATGGGCTTATGAACAGGGAAGTTGAAATTTTTTGCAGCTCTTATAAATGCCTCTCTCCAAAGTCCCATCTTCTCACCCTTCCAGGGAGCAACGGCACCTTCAAACAAACTCAGTTGCTTGTTGGGTATCACTAAATCCGGATCTATACCTAACACCTGCGAAAAGCCTTCGCACACCGGGCAGGCTCCATAAGGATTATTGAAAGAAAATAAATTAGGCACCGGCTCTTCAAACTGAATTCCATCCAGCTGAAATTTATTGCTGAAATGTAATATTTCTTTTCCGTTTATTTCAATCATCATTACTCCTTCGCCTTCGTAAAAGGCTGTTCCAACAGAATCGGATATTCGATGAAGATCATCTTCATCAAATTTCTTTGTAACCAACCTGTCTACAAGAATATAGGTTGATGAATGTAATTCGATGGCGGGCATTTCCAACAAATCTTCAATCCGCTGAGACTCTAAAGCCCCTTCCTGGGAAAGGTTGGGGGAGGCTACCCTTGTGAATCCTTTTTGTAGTAAGATATTCAACTCTTCCTGTACTTCCCTTTTTGGATGTTGCCTAAAGGGAACTATTATTAATACTTTACTGCCATGCGGCAAATGGGTAATTGCTTTTATAACATCGGCCACATCATCCTTTTTTACCTGTCTGCCACTTATGGGAGAGATAGTTTTCCCCACACGTGCAAAAAGTAGTCGCAGGTAATCGTAAATCTCCGTCATACTGCCTACTGTACTGCGGGGTGTACGGGTAATTACTTTTTGCTCAATAGCAATAGCCGGGCAAAGACCTTTAACGTAATCTACATCCGGCTTATTCATGCGTTGCATAAACTGCCTTGCATAAGCACTCAGGCTTTCTGCATAGCGGCGTTGCCCTTCTGCAAATAACGTATCAATTGTTAAGGAAGATTTGCCGGAACCGGACACACCAGTTACTACTATTAATTGATTGCGGGGAATAGTAACGGTTACATTCTTCAGGTTGTGGACTCTTGCCCCTTTTATATATATTCCTTGTGCAGATGGGGTAGCTACATCCTGCTTTTTGTTACTGATTGCTTTAGTTGCCATGTTATTATTAACTACAAAAATACCGCTCAACAAGTTTAAAACAGGAAAAAAGAAAATTTACACCGTATTACTACGTGCCCGAATAGCGTAGTTTCTGCAGTTATCAAAGCACTAGTACTCGATTTTTCGATTTTTGTAAAATAGTGTTAAAATAAATTTGGTGCCAATTAAAATACTTCTACTTTTATCAAACCAATATCTTATTTAAGTGAAACGCTAAAAAGCCAATCTCAAAGGCTCATCCGCTACCTTCTCTCCAAATTTTTTATTGGTATCTATCCAAATCTATAACAAACCTAAACCGTAAAAAATCATGAAATGCCTGACAGCCTCAACTGACCAGCAGTTGGTACGCCTTTACATCGATGGAAACTCCGATGCCCTTTCAACTTTAGTAACACGTTACAAAGACAGAATTTACACATCCATTTATTTATTGGTAAAAGACAAGTATTTAGCTGAAGATCTTTTCCAGGATGTGTTTATCCGTATCATTGACACACTTAAAGGTGGCAGGTACACAGATGAAGGAAAATTTTTACCATGGGCTCTGCGTATTGCACACAACATGTGTGTAGATCATTTTAGAAAAGTAAAACGTAGCCCAAGCATTAAAACAAGTGATGACCGTGACATTTTTGAAGTACTGAACTTTAGCGAGCCAAGTGCAGAAACAAAAATGATGCAAAGTCAAAGCCACGACCGTGTACGCAGAATGATTGACCTTCTTCCCGAAGATCAACGTGAAGTAATTATTATGCGCCATTACGCAGATTTAAGTTTTAAAGAAATTGCAGAACTCACACAATGCAGCATCAACACCGCTTTGGGCAGAATGAGATACGGCCTGATTAATATGCGCAAGATGATGGTAGAAAAACAAATAGCATTATAGAACTAAACTTTTACAAAACCCCCTGAAAGCACTTTCATTAATTATGAAGTGTCTTAAAACACTAAACCCTCCAATTGCGGAGGGTTTATTTTTGCGTTTATTTTTTTAAACGACCTGTATACTCTGCAAGGGCTAAATTAGTTACATGTTAATTTACTTTGTCTTTAAATCTTTGTAGAGTGGTTGATTAAATATAGTAGACCTTATTACCTTTTGACTGCCTGTAATATTCCTGGTCTATTTAATAATAAGGTCTGATTATAAAATTAAATCGTTTCTGCCAAGGTTTGTCTAAACAGTAGCAGAAGATTCACCTCACTATTTTTATCCCTTGCGTAGTATAATAAATTTACTTTTCTGTTTTATTAAACGCATCCAACCCACATTTTAACCAACTGGCAAATTCGACAGGCTCGGGTGTATAAAATTTTGTTTTGGTTAAAGCAATTTCATTTGCATTGATGATAGCGTATTGTGGTTGTGAAGTGGCATTAAAATTTTCTGTTTGAAAAGTGGCCCATTTATCCCCTACCGACAAGATAGATTTATCGTTTCCACTGCTGGTTTTGTAAACCATTTGCTCAGTAGCGGGCAGTTTTGTTTTTTCATCTACATACAAAGAAACAACTACAAATTTTGTCCGCATCAGGCTATCAACTTCTTTGTTTGTCCAAACTTTTTCTTCCATTCGCCGGCAGTTAACACATGCCCAGCCTGTAAAGTCAATTAACAAAGGTTTATTTTCTGCCTTTGCCTGCGCCAGGGCTTTCTCATAATCATTGTGCAATGGTTTAATGCCTTCGGTAATTAATACATGGTGCTTGTAAATACTGTAAGATAGCGGCGGTGGAAAGCCACTCATCAACCCTAAACTTGCTGCACGGGTATTGGTGATACCCGGAATTAAATACAACGTGGTAGCTGCAAATAAAATGATGAAAGCAATACGCATTTTTGAAAATTTCTTTACCGGGCTGCCGTGACCAATTTTTAACCAGCCTGATAAATACAGTACAATCATTGCACTAATTAAAATCCAACAACCAACAAAAATTTCTCTCTTTAACAAACCCCATTGTTCCACATTATCTGCATTGGCCAAAAATTTTACCGCCAGAGCAAGCTCAACAAAACCAAGTACCACTTTTACATCCGTCATCCAGCCACCGGATTTTGGCAATGATTGCAGCCAGTTGGGAAACATGGCAAATAAAGCAAACGGTAAACCCAATGCCAATCCAAAGCCGGCGGCTCCGGCTGTAAGCGGCCATGGTCCCTCATTTGCAACGTTGGCTAATAAAGTCCCCAGCAAAGGTCCCGTGCAGGAAAAAGATACAATGGCCAGCGTGCCAGCCATAAAAAATATACCGGCAACATTACCCAGGCCCGATTTTGAATCTGCTTTATTGGCAATGGAAGCAGGTAACACAATTTCGAACAAACCAAAAAAAGACAAGGCAAACAAAACAAATACTGCAAAGAAGATAAGGTTAAGCCAAACATTGGTTGAAATATTATTGAATATTTCCGGGCTGATGGTTTTGCTGGCAATATGAAATGGAATGGTAATGGCTACATAAATAAGAAAGATAAATAAGCCATAAAATACCGCATTGGTGATTCCTTTACTTCTGCTCTGCGATTTCTTGGTAAAAAAAGTTACCGTAACCGGTATCATCGGAAACACACAGGGTGTAACCAGCGCAATTAATCCACCCAAAAATCCTAATAAAAAAATTGCCAGAATACTTTTATTTTGGGTACCCTCATCTCCACAATTATTTACAGGGTTTTTTATATCTATGGCGGCTGATTTTATCTTGATACCGGAAGCCACGCCACCTTCTAAAACTGCACTGAAAGCGAAAGGCAAGTCAGGTGAAAATTCTTCTCCCCTGTTAAAAAAAACGGATAGCTTGCCCAGCAATTGTGCCGGCACCGTATTTTTAAACTGAACAACAGCTTTCCAGGTTGCATTGCCTTCGGATACTATAAATTGTTTATTATTAAAAATAGGGGAAGTGATTTTTTTAGTGTTGCCGGTAGCAATAAAACTTTCCAGTAGGATACTGCTGTCATTAAAAATCAATTCTACAGATGCTGTGCCATCAAGATCTTGCGATGGTGCATATAGCTGCGTACCAGCACCGCCCGTGGATGAAAAAATCAGTTCGTATTTTTTGTCAGCTAATTTATTGGCTTTAACTGTCCAGTTAAAAACAGCAGTAGTTGAACTGTCCTGCGAAAAAACAGCAACAGGCATTAAAAGAATCAGCAGAAGCAGGAATCGATTTCTCATAAATTACAATTGGACATTTACTAAAAACGAGTTCTTATATAGAACCCGTTTTATTTTTGGCAATTAACTAAACTAGTTTAAAGCAACACTAAAATCTATCTTTTTGGGTGGAAGACATTTTTTATCATCACATGTTTGGTATTCAATACTACCCACCACACTCGTTTTTGAATTGGATTTTAATTTTACTATTTGTATAAAATCTACTTTCCCGGAATATTGGTTGGCAGATATTTTTAATTTTTCATCTTTAAACAGCTGCATCTTACCCACTTCTTTTACTGCACCTGTTAAGTTTATTAGCGGGTTCTTTTTAAAAAGAATTTCTGTTGGCTGGTTAATAGCATCTGCCGGCTGCGTTTGTGAATACAGATGCCAGGTATTTTGTACGGCGGCTGTTATATGTACTTCGTAGGTTTTATCTGCAATCTTTTTAGAAGTGTAGGTCCATTTAACCGGATCTAACATTTGGGCCATTGCTGAGCTGCCAATAATTAATAATAGTGTTGTGTAAAGTATTCCTTTCATTTTTATATTTTAATCAAAGTTACAATCCAGTATTGTGCCTAAGTTGTAACATAAATTACATTCAATCCTTTTAACATTAGTTTAGCTGAAACAAATGATTGAAAACTTTTATTCCATCTACATTATCCAACAAAGGGTTGCAGGCTCTTTCGGGATGCGGCATCATACCATAAACGTTTCTTTCTTTATTACAGATACCGGCAATATTGTGAATGGCTCCGTTTGGATTTGCAGCTGGATGAATGCTTCCCTTTTCATCGCAGAAACGATAAATAATCTGGCGGTGCATCTCCAGGCTTTCCAATGTGGCTGTATCTGCAAAATATCTTCCCTCACCATGTGCAACAGGAATTTTAAGTGCTGAGGAGCCTTCTGTTGCTGCTTCTTTTATAAAAACATTTTTGCAAACAAATTGCTGCTGTTCGTTGCGCAACAATACGCCGGGCAACAAACCACTTTCACATAAAATCTGAAAGCCATTACACACTCCCAGTACCTTTCCGCCTTTGTTGGCAAATTCAATTACACTTTGCATCATCGGGCTAAATTTGGCAATTGCCCCGCAACGCAGGTAGTCGCCATAACTAAACCCTCCCGGCAATACAATACAATCATCGGTTTCAAACATGCTGATGTCCTTATCCTTATGCCAGAGTGAAATAACCTCCTGTTTTAAATTGGTTTCAAGTGCTTCTATCATATCCCTGTCGCAGTTGCTGCCCGGGAAAATTACAACGCCAAATTTCATAATATTGATGATAAAGTTTACTGGTGACTGGTTGGGTTGATAAAAAAAATAGTTGTTACAACCGTACAATGCTTGTCCATTTAAAATAAAATGAACAATAAAAGACCTATTCAAGTACAATTGCAGGTGGCAAAAGTATTGTTAAAAAATAAAAAAGGCATTTTTATTATCGTACAAAATATCCAAATGCTACAACAAAAGCAACCATAAGCCAATGTAATAATTGTGGAAACCATCGTTTTTGAGGATATAAAAATGCACAGCCAACAAATGCAGACACAGGTACTGCACACAATATCCAGTATTGAAAAGTGTGGGCAGCATTAATAAAAGGGATGCATACAGCCACAAAAAAGTATAAAAAAACAAGATTCCAGCTTTTACGGGTTTGCACCAGCTGTCTTAAAAAGTTTTGCCTGATGAAAATAAGGCCAACGATGGATGCAAATAGAACAATGATGATTGCAGCCAATGCCCACTTTGATTCATAAAAATGCGGTAAGCTGAGCGAAAAGCCGGGGAGATGATAATCTTTCCATCTATCGGTTAAAAATATATAGGCCAATAGAAAATAATAAGGTGTTATAATACCCAATAAAGAAATCAGCCATTCGGCTAATTTAAATGGCCTTGTAACAATTAAACCAACTATCATTAAAACCGCAAATGCAATGGAAGGAAAATAGAAGAAGGTAGCTATGCCGATTGCAAAACCAATATTAAAAAGAGTGGCAGAAACATTGCGAGTATTGATAAGGCCACTCATACGTGCCCAAACCCATATCATCAATGTATTTACAATAAGCGGGGCCGATAGCACATTCCACTCTTTAAATAATGAAGTGATGAGCAGGTAAGCCATCGCTGTAAGGTAATTTGGCTTCTGCATCAGCCTTTGCCCGTTGGCCAGTTGGTTGAATGAAATGGCCTGTGTATACAACAACAAAAAAGTTATTAACGGATAAATAGCGGGCAGCGAAGTTCCAAAAGTATTTAACTGAAGCAGCAGTTGTTTAAATAAAAAGCCATCCGTTTGCTGCGGTACCGGTTTATCTATGTGATGGATAAATGAAGGCAACTTAAGCAATATGCCATAAACCAACAGCAAAAAAGTGTTGTAAGGATTGTTGGCTTTAAAAGTGCCTGTCACAATTATATTTTATAATTAATAGGTGCAAAAATGAGTAATAAATACTTGTAAAAAAAATGAATGATTTACTATCGCTCTATATCAAGTACAAATCACTTTAATTTACAGGTTATCATTGTTTATAAATAAACAAACCTGGTAAAGGAGTAACATCAAAAATTGTGGAAGCTGTTTAAAAATCAACTTTGGCAAAACATATCTTACCCCTGTAAGTGCTGGGGATAATTACTTGCCGGGATCCGATTTTTTTTGCAAAGCGAGGCATAAATTCATAGCCTTGGTCGTATGTCCGAAGGGTAGGATTTCGCTTTATCGTACCATCTAATGAAAGTACTTTGTCCATTAATAATTTATCCCGGCGGGTAATATCATTAAATATAAAATGAAGTTCGCCTCCTGTAGAAAAAGTACTGTAGGAAAGATGATTGTCTCTGTCATCCGAAAATTGTTGTTTGGGAATGATGTTGGTCCACTCTGGAATACCATTTTTTGCTACGCTCAATACCACGATATTATCGTAGTAATTACGCGTATTTTGCCCACCTCCTCCAACTCCATTGCCAAACAAACCATAAGGCCTGTAATAGCCGCCAAAACCGGGGTTGTAATAATTATAATAATTATATGAATTAAGGTAGGGAGAACCATATAAAAAATCGTTCCGGTTCCAATTATTTAAACCACTGGACTGGCTGGAATAATCTTCTGCATGTATAATATAACTGCCGTCTTTTTTTAAAATAATATTCCGGATAAAGAAATCGTTGAAAGCATTCTTTGCATTCCCGCTACTTTTAGCCATCGACCTTAAATCATTATCAAAGTGACTTAAAACTGTGGCATTTACGCTATCGCCTGTTGCATCCCAAATTGAACAAAATAAACCATCTATTGGTCCGTTGGATTCTCTGTAAAAAAACGAATTGAGTATATAACGTTTGTTTAAGTTGTCGATTTTTATTTTTACTTCGTCAACAAATGTTTTGTTCAGGTTTAAAGTATGTGACAAAAAGTTATCAGATGTGGGGTGCTTAGTAATGAGAAACAGGGAAGAATAATAAGCACGGTTGCTGGTTTTAACGGCTGCAGAAAAAATAAAATTTCCTTCATTATCCAATAGAAAATCGCTGAAAGTGCTCCTGTTATCGTCATAGGCAAGATCGTGTCGGGATTTGTGCAACACCTGCAACTGGTCATCGAAAAGGATGGTTGCAAACTGGTATTTATCCTCTCTTTTTTGAATTTTAAAAACCATTATTTTTTTTCTGTCGTCACTATTAATAGTGGAATAAATTTTATTATCGCTCATGCCACTAATTTGGGTTGTATCCAGTTCTACTGGTTCACTCATTTTTTTTCCATCAGCATCCATTTTTACTGCCATGCAATAAACGATATTTTTTTTCTGATACTGATAGATCAGATAAAAAAAATCAGGATAGGCAACATAATCTACATTAAATACCTTCCCAGGTAAAAAGTCAAGATCTACTTTCTCGTTCAATACCATGCTGTCGTTGTAAACATTTAATGAGTATCTATAACGCAGGTTTTTAAAGATGATGATATTGTTATTTACTTTACCAATAATATCAAAATTCATATCCCTGTTATCTTCACTGAAAGGTTCAGAAAAAATAATTTCTTGTGCATTAGCCCAGGGACTACATGCTACAAAAAACAAGAAAAATAAAAATCTCCGCTTCATAAATAAAGAAAATTTAAAAAATAAAATTACACAATAATGCTCAATGAATTTGTTATAAAAATCGTAAGATGCAGCAATTACTGATTTTACATTTAAACCTTTAAACAATATGCTGAGGCAACTCTGCATCACACCGTTTTTAGAAATTAACAAAACTATTACGATTGTTATTTGTGCTGCATCGTTTTACCAACATTACATAGTTTATTCCTAAAAACATACCTTGTACTTTCAATCATTAGCATGAACACAGTTTTACTTACAGGTGGCACCGGTCTTGTTGGGCGCTCGCTTACCCGTCATTTAATTGCAAAAGGATATAAAGTAATTATTTTAACAAGGAAATTACCTGCTGCTGCAAAGGAACAAGTTGAATACGCAGTTTGGGATATAACTTCCAACACAATCAATTTGCAGGCTATTCAAAAAGCAGATTATATTATTCACCTTGCAGGCGCAGGTGTGGTAGATAAAAGATGGACAGATGCCTACAAAAAAGAAATAAGGAATAGCAGAACACAAAGCAGTGCTTTATTGGTTGCAACCTTGCAAAATAATACCAACAAGGTAAAAGCTGTAATTAGCGCAAGTGCCATTGGCTGGTACGGTGCAGATGCTATAAGCGCCGGAAAGCAACATCACTTTTTGGAAACAGACAAAGCTGCGGCCGGCTTTTTGGGAGAAACCTGTAAACTTTGGGAAGAAAGCATTGAACCGGTGCAACAGTTGGGTATTCGATTGGTTAAATTACGAACCGGTATTGTTTTAAGTAATGATGGCGGCGCATTGGCAGAGTTTAAGAAACCTATAAAACTGGGCATTGCAGGCATATTGGGCAATGGTAAACAAATTGTAAGCTGGATACACATCGATGATCTTTGCCGGATGTTTATTGCTTCAATAGAAAACGATTTAATGAGTGGCAGTTATAATGCGGTGGCACCTGAACCGGTTAGCAATAAAACGCTTACGCTGGAACTGGCAAAAAAAATGAAAGGCAAATTTTTTATCCCGGTTCATGTTCCGGCTTTCGTGTTGCAAATAATGCTGGGTGAAAGTAGTGTTGAAGTATTGAAAAGTACAACGGTTAGCAGCGAAAAAATCAGGCAGACAGGATTTACATTTTTATACCCGGATATAGAGAATGCGTTGCAACAATTATGCAAAAAAGGCTAAAAAAATCCCCGATAAAACAAATTATAAATCCGTTGTAATAACCCGGTTTTTACTCCAAATAAAAAACAGCACTAAATAAACGATGGCAAAAGCCAGGCTTACATACATGTAATCATGCGGCATTTGAGCAGCTTTTTTTGCCATATCGCCAATGGCTGTCCTGGGAATATGTAATAGTCCATCGGATGCATTCATGGGCAAATAATCGCCCAGGTTGCCAGCATCAAATTTGTACCACTCTTTCAATTTATAAGATAATACTTCCAGCATGGTGGCAGCAAAATTTTCAAACCAGAGATACACAAAAAACAAGCCTATGGCAAAACCGGTTTTTCTTACCAGCACGCCAATCAGCAAAGCAATCATGTTATAACTAAGTGCCTTTAAAAAGAAGAAACCTACACTTTCAAAATGAGTGAGCGAAAAGGAGGTACCCGATGCAAAACCAAAAATTAATCCGGTAATAATTACTACCAATGTGGCTACCACAGCCACTATCACCGCCATGGCAATTTTTACATTAATAAATTGCTCTCTGCTCCACCCATCAATAATGTTTTGCCGGTGGGTGCGAAAACTGAATTCATTTGTAATCAGCATAATTAATAAAAGCCCTGGCAATAGCAACAGCCACCCACTCACATAACTGCTGGTTTGCCATACACTGTCAAAATCGTAAGGACTGGAAGAAGATAACAAACCAGTAGAATCTGCTTTGTCAATAACATTTTTCTTTACAGAATATACAATGTAATTGGATGCCACTATACCCACAATAAAAAATAAACTGATAACAATAAACGCACCGTAATTTTTTACTTTAAGCCATTCTATTTTTAATAATTGTACCACGGTAATATTAATTAGTAAGTTCAAAGAATTTTGATTCAAGGCTTTTCTTTTTCACCAGCAGGTGGGTAAGTACCACACCCTGGCTAAAAAAGTGTTGATTAATTTGCGCCAGGTTGGCCTTGCCAACAGGATAAAACAACAGTATCTTGTTTCCATCTTGTTTATGGCTGTTGCAACCTTGTAATTGAGTAACTGCCTGCTGCAATTGAACAAGGTTTTCGGCACCTATTTCTACAATTTCCTCGTGGGCTAATATTTCATCTACCCTTCCGGTTACAATTAGTTCACCCTTTTTTAGGATGGCCATGTGAGTGCATACTTTTTCTACTTCATCCAGCATATGACTGGCCATGATAATGGTTTTTCCTTCCTGTTGTAATTTTTTTATCAGCTCCCTTATTTCAGCAATACCAACCGGGTCAAGTCCATTGGTTGGTTCATCCAGTATTAGTACATCCGGGTTGCCTAACAGGCAGGATGCAATAGCAAGGCGCTGTTTCATACCCAATGAGTAAGTGCTGAACTTACTATTTTTGCGCTGTGTAAGATTTACTATTTGCAATACCCGTTCAATATCAGCTGCACCCCGCTGCTTTACGGCGGCCGCAATTTCTAAATTTTTAACGGCAGATAAATAATGATAAAAATTGGGCGTTTCCAAAAAAGTCCCCATCAGGCTGCGGTGATGTGCAGTTGGTTTTTCATCAAACAAGGTGTAGCTGCCCTGGGTGGCTATTAAAATATCAGATATTATACCCAACAAGGTAGTTTTGCCACTTCCGTTGGGGCCCAGTATCCCAAAAACTGTGCCTTTGGGCACACTAAAACTAACATCATTTAGTGCCTGAATTTTACCGTATGTTTTGTGTAAGTTTTTTACTTCAAGAATAGCCATGTAAAAAGAAATATTTTGAAGTTGGAAGATAAGTGATTTTATAGGTTGAATATCATAAAAATAGTATGAATGGTGTAATCAATTAAATCAGCATGAACTTTTTTTAAATTTCGTAACCTGTTTAAGATTATCTTTTCAACCTGAAAGAGCTGTTTAGCAAGTTTGACAATTATGCTATTGGCGCATCAAAATGCTTGATGCCATACTGAAGTAAAATCACCCAAAACGGCAAAACCTCGTTGGTTATAAAGCAGCTTATTCAACTGCAACATTTCAAAATCCTGCTGCAATACTTTTCTTGTATGTGGGTTGATGGTAGAGCCCGGTTCGCCTACCTGTGCAGCGGGATTGTATTGAAAGGGCTGGTCAACGATTGTCCCTCTCGGATACATAATACCAGGTATGCCTTTGCCCCGGATATCTAAAACGGCAGGGTGTTTTAAGCCAATACTATGGCCAAATTCATGTGCCGCAGTGGTGGAACTTTGCAAAAGGTTGCCCAGTTTAAAATAACCCGTATTGCAGCCAATACCATCTACAAAAGACACTTCTACCGGCGATTCATTTTCTATCCGGAAATAATTATTTCTGGGATTGGTATTTTCATATACCATTAAAGGAGTAAGCCATGGAGCGAAAATACCCTCCATTTGAAAATGCACATCATACCATTGCTGCCGGATTTGTACACGGCCCCCGGGTTCGTTCCAATGCAGTGCTATATCTTCAGCAATCTGCCTGCTTAAATTATCTGTTGCTGCCCGCCCGTAAAAAAACAGGCTGCCATGAATAACCAGTAATCCTTTCACAGAAATAATTTCAACCTCTCCCATTTATATTATTTGTACACTTTAAAAAAATAAAGTTACTGGTAACCTGTTTGTAAAATAATAATTGAAGCATGTATTTTTAAAAACCTATGCTGTACCTTGAGGCTCAAAAAAACATCTGTATGACTCCCTTATATGTTGATGCCAATATTGCAAAAGCCAAAACATTGGATACTGCTTTTTATACTTCTCCTGAATATTTTGAAATTGCCAAAGAAAAAATATTCGCAGCTTCCTGGCAATTTATCATCAGTAAAGAAACAGTAAAATTCCCCGGCGATGTAGTGCCTTTTACCCTGCTGGAAGGCTATCTGAACGAGCCTTTGATGCTTACACATGATAAAGATGATCAAATTAATTGCCTAAGTAATGTTTGTACCCACAGGGGAAATATGGTGGCTTATAAAGGATGCAGCAAGGCCAAAAACCTGCGTTGCAAATATCATGGACGTTTGTTTGAACTTAATGGCGATTTTATTTCTATGCCCGAGTTTAAGGAAGTGGAAGACTTTCCCTGTAAAGAAGACAATCTTACAAAACTTCCTTTATTCAATTGGGGTAATTTATTATTTACTTCTTTAAATAAAAAAGAGGAAGCACCCATCTATTTCCAGGAAATGATGGAACGTATTCATTGGATACCGGTAGCCGATTTTCAATACCGTGCTGACCTTAGTAAAACCTTTGAAGTAGATGCCAACTGGGCATTGTACTGCGAAAATTACCTGGAAGGTTTTCACATTCCGTATGTACATGCAAGCCTGAATGCAGCGCTTAGTTTTGGTGACTACACCACAGAGCTGTACCACAAATCAAACCTTCAGATTGGTATTGGAAGACATGAGGAAGATTGTTTTGATTTACCCGAATCATCAGAAGATTATGGCAGCAAGATAGCAGCCTATTATTTTTGGGTGTATCCCAATATGATGTTCAATTTTTATCCATGGGGATTGTCTATAAATATTCTTCAACCATTGGCAGTGAATAAAACAAGGGTTTCATTTATTACCTACATGTGGAAAGAAGAGCGGTACGATAAAGGTGCCGGCAGCAGCCTTGATAAAGTAGAATTGGAAGATGAAGAAATAGTAGAAAGCGTTCAAAAAGGTATCGTCTCCAGATTTTATAAACATGGCCGCTACTCAGTTACAAGAGAATCTGGCACACATCATTTTCACAGGCTGATTGCGGAAAGTATGAGAAGCGATTTGTGATTTGTGATTTATGATCTTTGATTTACAAACAGCAATGAAAGTATTAAACCCGTCAAATAACTCCCCTTCAGGGGATGGGGGCAAACCCGTCAAATAACTCACCTTTAGGGGATGTGGGTAAAATCTTTGATTTGTGATTTGTGATCTATGATTTATGAACAGCAATGAAAGTATTAAACCCCTCGAATAACTCCCCTTTAGGGGATGGGGGCAAACCCCAAAAATATCTCCCCGCTAGCCAGCAGGGATAAAGGTAATATCTGTGATTTTTGATTCGTAAAGTTTGATTTATGAACAGCAATGAAAGTATTAAACCCCTCGAATAACTCCCCTTTAGGGGATGGGGGCAAACCCCAAAAATATCTCCCCGCTAGCCAGCAGGGATAAAGGTAATATCTGTGATTTTTGATTCGTAAAGTTTGATTTATGAACAGCAATGAAAGTATTAAACCCCTCGAATAACTCCCCTTTAGGGGATGGGGGCAAACCCCAAAAATATCTCCCCGCTAGCCAGCAGGGATAAAGGTAATATCTGTGATTTTTGATTCGTAAAGTTTAATTTATGAACAGCAATGAAAGTATTAAACCCCTCAAATAACTCCCCTTTAGGGGATGGGGGCAAACCCCTCGAATAACTCCCCTTTAGGAGATGGGGGCAAACCCCTCGAATAACAGCAACTGTTTTTATTTCAAAAAGTCTCCATCAATAATGAGCAGCTTAACGCCATCTTTTGAAATAGAACGATGAGAACTTAATTCATCAGAAACGATATAGGTCATTCCTTTTGTTAAACGGATGGTAGATCCATTCTCCAGTTCACTGTCAAACTCCCCTTCAAGACAATGAACAATATGTCCTTTTTTACACCAATGGTCTGCAAGATATCCATTGGAATACTCAACCATTCTTAAGCGGATGCCTGGCAACTGCAAGGTTCTCCAAAATGAAGTTCCTGTTTCTGCGGTGTGTTCAGTTGGTTCAATCAGGCTCCAGTTAATTGTTTGAAATTCGATGTTGCTCATATTATATATTTTATTTTAAAAGCCAGATCAAAACATATTAGTTACCCATTTTATTATTGTTGATCAATAAAGCTGGAGTATACCAAATCTCTTGTGCATTAATAAATTGTATTAGCTCCGCTGCTTGCTGTTCTTTTGTGAACTCATTAAAAATAATTTTTCCACTTGCATTTTGGCTTGCCTAAGGTAACTGGCTGCTGTTTTGATGATGCCTGTTTTGCCATCTGAGCCCTCTCCTGAAATGATATCATGTAATTCATTCTTCAAAGTATTATTTTAAAAAATATTCCGGTATTGAAATCACATTTAAATGTAAGAATTGTTTTGTATTCAAAATAACTTACCTGTAAGGTTGTTATTGGTTGGCTTTTGTATCGCCGGTACATCAATTCAAACAGTTTTCGTTACTTCGTTAGTTGTACAAATTTCTACATTTTACCTTTTTATTGTATATTGTTTCAACTACATGCGATTATGGTCTTAAAAAAAGTATTTTTTAGTTATTCAAGAATTGACGGTGCTCAATTTGCATTAAGGCTTGCTCTTGATCTTAAGAAAGTGCAATTTGACATTTGGATAGACCAGGAAGATATCAGGGCCGGATCGGATTGGGATCTTGAAATTGAGAAGGCGCTGGAAACCTGCGATGTTTTATTGTTTATTGAAACTGCCAGTTCTGTAAAATCGGATAACGTATTGGACGAAGTTTATTATGCACTGGGGCAACGCAAAAAAGTAATACCACTGATTGTTGTGGATAGCAAAACACCCTATCGCCTGCAACGAATACAACACATCGACTTTACCACCAATTACAAAAAAGGTCTGGCGCAACTGGTAAAGGAACTAAAGGACGAAATTCCTTCCATTGCTGTTGAGGAAATCAGTTATTACCCCATTTCAACAACACCGGAGCCGTTTATTAAAAAATACAGCAAACTTATTATACTGTTATCATTGATAGTAGCGGCAATTTCAATCGCTATTGTTTTTATGGCTAAAAGTAATAACAATCAGCCCCTGCAAAATGAAGTAGCGGTTAATACAAATGATTCTGTTACAAGCAAGCAACCTGCCACAAACGAGCTGCAAAACGAGCGTACAGCCCGTGTTGTTACTATCCCTTATCCAGATAGTAAGACCACCAAAAGACTTGTAAACAGCAATCAAAAAAATACCGTTAAACAACCAAAGGAAACTCCTGCACAATCAGCTACTTCATTAACCGAACCTACCGAAAATTACGCAGGTGACTGGACACTTGCAGGTGTGCAGCCAGGTGCTAAATCATTTGACGGATATTTAAAAATAACACCCGCAGCAGATGGCAAGTACAACATTCGAACTCATATACGTTTCTTTTATCCCAAAACAAATGACACATCTTACCTGGTTATATTCAACAGCTTTGCAGGATGTGTTTCCTGCAACTTACAACCACAAATGAAAATCATTACAGAGGATATTGGAATTGGCAGTAATTTTATTAAAATACTAAAAAATGACCTGCCCCCTGATGGTAAAGCCGGCGATACGGTTATGTGTGCCGGTGGAAATAAGTCGATACGTGGCTCCTTTGTACTAAATCTTATTAATAATAAAACTGCTGTTATAACGGTAGAAAGAACCACTCCGGTTGAACTTTCTTATGGACTGATGCTGAAGCCTTTTTTTTATACCTTTAAATTTACGAAGGAAGAGTATTGAGATGTGTTCCCGGGGGCAATGTCTGCATTAAGATTTAAAGTGTATATGGCCAAAAACCCACCGGCACATCAGTACTGAAAAATGACAATCAACTCAATGGCTGGCGGATTGAAGCGGTTACCCCGGTGAAGCCCCACTCGAGCTCTCCAAAGCGGAGGAGAAAGAAGCCAGGCTTGAGCCGGAGTAAAAGCGAAAAGCTCCCGATAAAAGATCGGGACAAGCGCAACCGAAGTTGATAGTAGTACAATTATTCTTGCCCGGATGAAGCTGAGTGATAAATGCCCAATGTTCTTCAGTTCAGCCAGCCCAATGTTGACAGAAGTGATTTTAGTAAGCTTGAATTAAAACCTCTGTCGGAATATTTAGGTGGTCGTGAATTTGTCTTATCATTTCAAGTGAAAGTTTCCTTTTACGATTCAATATTTCACTTGCCCTGCTTTTTAGTCCTACCACATTTGCCAGGTCCGTTTGAGTATAACCTAATTGTTCCATTCTAAATTTAATTGCTTCTACCGGGTCGGGAAAACCAATTGGGAATTTTTGATTTTCGTAGTTGCCAACCAACATCCCCAGTAATTCCAACTCATCGCCTTTTGATGTTCCTTTTTTTGCATCAAATATTACTTCAAGTCTTACCAGGGCTTGTTCATAATCTTTTATTGTTTTAATTGGCTTGATGTTCATTTTAAATTGTTTTTAGCGTTTATTTTATCATACGCTGCATGTGTTCCAATAAATCTAATCCAAACCATTTGGTAGTTGTAGTTAATTTTTACAATTAGCCAGTAATGGTTGCCTTTGATATTGAAAACAACTCTGTTTACAGCTAAGAAACTTGCACTTGGATATTCTCTTTTTATTTTACCGGGAGTTGTCCATTTGGCTTTTGAAGTTTCATGATACCAAGCCTTTAATTGCTGTTCACTGTCTGGATGAGTCTCCCAAAAATCTCGTAATATTTTCTTTGCAATAAGTCTCAACTTTTGAGTTTTGTCAAAGACAAGAAAAGTTCCCGAATTGGGAAAAATTATGCATCATTAAAAAACAGAAAGTAATTTAAGTATTTATAACAACGTTTGCTTTACCGCTATTAAAATCTACTCAATAGCACAACTGCAAGCAAAATTGATTGATTTACGCAAGTGTTGAAAAATGATAATCTTTATGTCCCGGCGTAGTTTTAGCCCGGATAATCTTCAATTTAAAAGATGCAAGTGGCGAAACCCCGATTTATTGCAAGGCTGCAATAAATGCACTCACCCTTTAAACATCCAGAAAATGCATGAGTTTAAAATAGCTCACCAATTGTATTTCATAAAATGATGCAATCCTATGTTGTAGTCTTATTGCCATTGAATAGAGTTATAAAAATACTGATGTGGGAGTATAATGTGGTGGCTGCTTTAAACGTCCGAATTTAGCAGTAGAACTGTTTTGATTCAATGTGTATATGGCGAAAACTCCGCCGATCCAAAATTGGGTGGCGGATGGAAAAAAAATGAATTACTGTTGCACAATAATTATTAATCTTCCCAAGCTTCGGTGTTGCTTTTAGGCAGCCCCGCAGACTGCGGAGGCGAAAGCAACTTATTTTATAGTGTTCACGCTACGTATCAGATCTTTTAGAAACCTTTCCATGTCCTGACCACAGTGATTTGCTGTAAACCTGAATTATAAAATATTTTGCTTCGCCTAAGTACGCTTTGTTTTAAAAAGCGAAACTATTCCGCGTATCCTTTACCCTTGCGGGGTTTCTTTTCTTTAATCACTCCTACCGTGATATTCAATAATCTTGAAAACTCTTCTCCTTCTTCCTCCGGCAGTACTTTTGGTTCCATAAGTTGTTTGGCGGGATGGTGATGCCCACCCGGCTTTGCCTCTATACCCGGGAAATACAACCCATTCACAATTACGCCGAAATGATAAGAGCCTGGCACTTTGGTATCATGATAATGTATATGAAATGGGCTTCCGTCGTGGCTTACAACTTTCACTTCAGAATCGATTACGAATTGTACGTCTTTCTTTTCTTTTTCAAAATTAGCCAGTATTAACGCAATATCCAGTTTCTTTGAGTACCTGCCAGATTCAAGACGCTTAATAATCTCGGCGACAGTTTCTTTAGATAAAACATCGAAAATATCGAATGCAGGTGAGATCACTCTTGCAAATCCCCTGTTATTTTGAATACTGCCGACCAGTATGTTTGCATCCAAATGAAGTTTTATTTCTTCACCAACTTTTATGTTCACCTTGTCGGGCCGCAAGTCGATTTTCAAAGTTGTGCGGGTGTAAATATTTACGACAATGCTACAAGCCTCGTTAGCGTTACTGTTGGTGCTTGCCGCCATTACATCAAGGCTGTGTGCACTTTTTTGAAAAATATTCCGGGGAGCGATTCTCCTTTTTGGATTTATTAACAGGCGTGAATATCTTGGCCCCCTTATTGGGCCGGCAGCAACCGGAAACAACAATTCTCCCAATTCCGGCATCATCATTTTATCTAATTGCCTGGCCTTGTATGAAATCATTAATTGCCAGTTACCTACCCAACAGTCTTTTCCGGTATTTCCTTTTTGAATTACCATCGAAAGACGTCCGTTTGAGCGGTTGCTGGTAATATGTGGACTTGGGCAACAATGATTGCAGCCCGTATGCTCATGTGTACTTTCATCGCCATAAAGCATTTGACCATTTGGACCATGAAGGGAAAAGGACCAGTTTTTATCGGTAAAATCCATACCCTGGGCAGTTATGAAAAATGAATCATCAGCAGATGTTGCCATGAAGTCAAGATGAGTATGTTCACCCGCAAAAAGTTGAAGAACCGGGTCGAACATGATAGTAAAGCCGATAGCGCTCGCTAAAGCATTCGAATAAAATTTATCGATAGTCCCCGCATTATCTCCATGAAAAACCTGCGTGGTTGGAAGGTTCACACCTTTAGCCACTATGGATTCAATTGTAGGGTAGTCAACATCCGCACCGGTTCCAAAACCCATTCCGAATATGGCTGTACGACTTAAACTTCCATTGGGGATTGAGTTTAAGGGAGCGCCGGAGGTAAGCATACCATCTGTGAGAAAGGCAATATACCGTTGCTCATCTGTTGGGTCGCCACCAAATGGAGGTTCCACCAAAGTGTTTTGCACATCCAACAATGCATCCGCTAAAGGGGTAGCACCGCCCGGGGTCATCGGTGCTATATTTGCATCAAAGGTAGCCCTGCTGAAACTTGTGCCGTTTTTAATTAATCCATAATTTGGCGCCCCGAATACAGAGTTAAATTGGTTGCCTCCCAAGGTTCGGAATGTTTTTATACCAGCCATCACATAGGTTACAGCACTGCTTTGAACAGTCTCACAATCTTGCAAAAATGCGGAAACACCCCTTTTCGCCGCATCCCATTTTGAAACATCGGGCAGCGCAACATCCATTGGGTCCGGAGTGAGGCCCAGCATACTGCCTGTTCTGTCCAAACTTATTCCGATGATTGGTATAGTATCGTACGTGTAACCAAATTCGTTCCTGAAATCAAGCGTATCTACATTACGTACGGCGGTTGCTCCAAAATTTGGCATCGGGATAGCGCTTACAATCGGGTCATTGGTTCCATAGCCGGCAGCACCGCCTGTCCATGGATACATTATATCGTTTCTATTATGATGGTTCGATCCGCCGGCAGCCGGGTATTCTGTTTGGTGACCGTCCATCTGCCACATAGCCCATAACCTGTCTACATTACAATGATGCAGGTAAAATAATGGATCATGAGGTGACACTGTAGCATTTCTAAGGTGCCCGCCGGTAGTGGCATCACCGCCACCCAGCCATCCGTGCAAACCATTATGCATTTGATGACCGGATGCTATTCCCGTTCCCGCTTCCATTGCCAACTTAAATTCAGGATACGTAAGTTTAGCAAGCGCTTCCTGCAGATCGGCCACTGAAGGCAATAAAGCTATGTTGTTGGTTCGGCGCCTGAGACCACCTGTATGAGAAGCGGGGAACATGGCAGGCAGCCTCCATCCAACCAGGCTTGCAGGCCACCAGGCAGGCAGCGGGGTTGCGTTAACACCGGCACCGGGCCTGTCAAAAGCAAAGTAACCTTGCTGTATTACATTGCCGGCAGCTACCACACCATTGGGGCCCATAAAAGTATTGGTCATTATTGTTGCCGGATCGCTCCAGTCCCAATAAGGTATCATTACGCCGGGTACATAGCCTTGCAGGTCTTGTTCTAATCGGTATAAAAAATACCGGTGCCAACTAAAAAAGCTATACGATCCCGCTCCCCCGTGGCCAAAGTTTACAGTTGCCGCTCCCGGGGCAAAGGCATTCTGTATCATTTTATGGATAGCATTGTATTGGTCCCAAACGCTGTACTGGCTGGCCGGGGGGGCACCAGGATTCACAATATCAGCTTTCATAAATACACAAGCCTTTACAAAGTCTTCCTTTTCGGTGGCGGTTAAAAATTTTGCATTTTTTCTGACTCCCATAATAATTCTCTTTAAAGATTAATAATAATTTAATGTTTAGATAAACCGACCGGCATTTAATACAGTACAGCATTTTAGCGCCCCGATAATTACGGCTTAATTGCCTGCTTTATCACGAAACAAATGCTGGATTGGAAAATATATGTCGATGGATTTCAGTATACTATTTTTTTAAAAATAGCAACCGCTGTTATGAACACGAAGAATATTGGTGGCAATTATTAAGCAAGAAAAATACAAGATATTTAAATAATATGCAAGGGTTTGAGGTATTATTTTAAAATTTATCCCAGGTGCCGGGCAAGTATCAAAATGCAGACTTGAAAGATTTTAGTTTTAATTTTTTAAAATAATTGTAGAGCAAAGTGCTGATTATAATTCGCCACGGATAAAACAATGAATTTTAAAGTTAACCGGATGTCTTCATTAAATGCATCATACAATAGTTCCTTCGAAAATACAAATTCCTCCCTTTGGGTCTAAATATATTTTTGCACCAAACGCTGCATTGGCATTCGTTTTCCCGCTTGGGATAGTACACCTGTAAGGTTGAAGGATGCTTACTATAATTTGATCCGCATTGTGCGATTTTGAATGGAACATTCGTACCTGTTTTAACCCTTGTAGCAAGTGGAACTGTACCAGGCTCAGAAATACTAATTACTGATTATTGATTTATTATAAACGAACCAGGGCTTTTATAAGTGTTGGTTATAAGCTGTACATTCTAGATTTTCCAAAAATTAAGAATATCAATAAAATAGTAAACTGTCAACTTTTCCCGGAGGTGTTTTCGCCCGTATAATCTTCAATTTAAAAGACGCAAGTGTCCAAACCCCGACGTATTATGCGGCTACAATAACTGCACTGACCCTTACAACATCCAGGTAATGCGTGGGCTTAAAATCCCTAACCAATTGTATTTCATAAAATGACGCAATGCTATGTTTTAGCTTTATTGCCATTGCAGAAGGTTATAAAATATGCTACGGAAGTATAATGGTGGTGGCTGCTTTATACGTCGGAGTTTAGCAGTAGATGTGTTATGATTTAAAGTGTACAAGGCGAAAACCCCGCCGGGACATCAAGTCCTGTGTCATACCTGATCAATGCCTGTAAAACTAACTGTTTCTGTTATGACGTTATAACCATTTGCCTGTAAAAGTGAAGTAGCTTTTTTGTTGGTGTTGGTTGTACATAAATCATCAACTTTTCGGTATTACATGATGTTGGGATAGTCAATGAATGTGCTACCCGGGTACCTGTTGATTGTGTAAGTTAGCTGTTCGTTGCATTTAGTTTGCTGGCAGATAAAGTTTCATTGTTCCTGTTTCGAAATTTACATTGTCCAAATGCCCCATTTTAGTTTTGTCTGCTGTAATTAAGTGCGTATGCAAAAAGCTGTTATGATGAGTAAATATTGCCTGGTGCTGTATCACCAACAAAATCATTACCGCAAACTGCATCGCCCCAAATATGTCTTAAATTCAGCCAATGTCCAATTTCGTGTGTTGCAGTTTGTCCGCCATTGAATGGTGCTGTTACATTTCCAGTTCTACCTGTTACAGTAGTATTAAGTACAATACCATCAACATCAGGGTTTGTTGCATAGTCTGCTGGAAATGTTGCATATCCTAAACTGCCATCATTAAAATCAGCTACCCAAATGTTTAAATATCTATCTGTAGGCCAAGGGTCGCTACCTGCAATGTTGCTCATTTTAATACCGATGGCGTTCTCATTTGGTGCGGTGTTTGTAGCTGAAATTTGAACATACTGAAAATTTGTACGATTAGTTTGCCTCCTTATTATTCCGTTGCTCGGATTTCCATTTGGGTCTTGGCAAGCTAATCTAAATTCAAATCCATAATCGGCAGCTAGTGTTGTAAATGCAGAAGGTGTGTTGGATACATTTGCATTCAATCTTCTAAAATCTTCATTCAATACATCTATTTGCGATTGAATTTGTCCTGTGCTTATATTTCTTCCATTGCCTTCTGATTCACCACAATGCAAAATGTGAAGCACAACTGGTATAGTTATTATCCCATTTTCATTAATTAGTCTTCCTGCATTATTTGATTGATTAGAAACAAAATTTGCAGTAAAAGTTTCTAAATCAGTAAATCGCTGATACCTTACTGGAACTTGAGTTTGCATCAAGGTCATATTAGCTATTGTAGGACAAATTCTACTTTGTGCTTTTGTTGTTAAAGATAGAAGCACAACAACTATCGTTATTAATATTTTATGCATAATATTTTTTATAGTTTTTTCCATATTTGTTCTCCCACAATACTTGTTACAGCCTGAAATTGTAAAATAAGATAATTACCACAAGATTTAATAGGAACATATGAATTTCTTAATCCATTGTAAGTGTTGTAGAATACAAGAACAGGTTCGTTATCATCTGGATTGTTTGTTCCTGTAATATCAGCTTGTTTTAAAATTTTGTACCTATAAACTGAATCTTGTGTAGTATTCCTAAAATATTTAACTGTATCATAGATAATTTGCATCCTTAAGTTATAACCTTGGCTTTGCGGAGTTAAGTAATAAAAACCTTCTTGAATTCTGTCAACCCTTTTTTCTTGAACAAATTCCCAAGTTCCATTAAATGATTGTTTTATAGTATCTAAGTCGCTACTTAAATTACAAGTTATAACAAAAGGTATATATTCAGTTTCTTTTTTAGGTTGTTTTTTACAACAAACTTGGGAGAACAATATGATTGTTAATAATAAATTTTTCATTTTGAAATTTTTAATTGTTGTCTTTAGTGGTAGACAAATATTTATAAAATAATGTTACATCAATGGCGGACTATTTTCTCTTATTAAGTTATGACTTAATTTTTCCATACTCGCTTTTTTTTCTCTCAAAATTTGAGGGTGCTCGCAAATGGGTTGCTTACAACGGTCGGGTATTGCTGCAGGCAGGGAATTCATTGCTGTGTCTGCCCCCTACCGCTGCTGAATAAAGTTATAAAAGTAAAAGATAACAAACAAAAGCCCAGCATTGCTCGTCTTGCCCACAACCGAAGCTGATAGCGAACTACAGCCGATGATAACAACGTCCTGCCCTGCTTGCAGCAATACCTTTGTTGCCTGCTGTTTTTATTCCTCGTATGTATCAAGCTTCCAATTTTTATTACAACGTATTCTCTTCCGTTCCCAATATGTTTCAAAAAAAACTGTCGTGAAGAGTGTCCTTGAATTCACTCTCATTTTCATTGGACTCTTCGTCAATAAGTTTAACTCCCGTCCACTCATTATACAAATGTTTCGGTGAGCTTGTACCGTCAAATAAATTAAGCATATTGAAAATTATTCCTACACTATTGTCAGCGATAACTTTTGGCAATGCATTGTTGCCTGCTGTTTTGCTTCTTTCATCTAAACAATACAAAATGTTTTTTGTAGATGGTGGCTTTTATCTTTGCAATAGTATACTTAATCTCAAGTTGCTTATGGTCTTTCAAACTCGCCTAAATTACGATAATACGTTATCAACTTATCTAACGCTTCATCTACATCTCGAAAACATTCAAACAACATTGATTCCTTATTTTTTAAGGCAGCTATAAAAAAGTGCGAAGGATAGTAATCCCATTGGTTATTTAATAGTCTTTCCTCTTCAGCGAGCTTTAGTGTTATTGCCGCCTCCTCGGTCAAGGGCAGACTTGAATCCGTTAAACTTAAATCACCCATTGAAACTGAATACTGGCTTTTAAAATTAAAATAATCATTCTTATCCTTAAACCCAAATTTGAAGATTGAATTATTACGTTCAGATTCACAATCAGTAAGAAATAAATGTATTGTAGAAATGTGGTTATGCCCCAGACTAATTGCCATTACTCTAGATTGAGATATCAAATTTGCTAATTCTGATGTAACATAGCTATACATTTGTATAGGATTAGGGCGTAGTGCGGTAAAAAAGTTTACGGTAGTTAGGTTATCAATAATCTGCTTTTCTGTGATAATATCTCCAGGATTTTTCAGCATTGCGTCAGCCAAAAAATGCACTGCTGCTCGTACTTCTTTATTTTTTTCAAAAATTTCTAAAACAAGGTGCTTAACATTTTCTGCCGGTAAAGGATTTTTCACCTTAGCAAGATAATCATGCAAATTTTCTATAGAATGTAAGTCTTCTCCAAAAATAGTTAAACCCTTGCGCATCGTTCGTAAATAGCTATCCGGGACATTAAATATTTTTTTCACAATTATGTCACCCGCATATATTACCGCCAGGTAGTTTTTTGCAAAATTTATCGTTTGCTCATCCTTTGGGAGCTTGTCGATGTTTAGATTTATTATTGTACTATTTCTAATTAAGGCAAATTGACTATCAAAATTAGAAATGTCAACATACGCTACGCCATAAAAACCTTTTAAATGATGTCTTATTATTTGGGCACCGCTTTTAGTAACATTTAATATTACACCGGTGCATCGAAATCCAAGATAAATCGCTAAAACAGCGTGACCTGCTTCATGATATGCAACAAATTTCTGGTATTCGGGATCGCTAGTGGCTTTTCTCCTTTGAAATATGTACAGTATCAAAATCAGTAGAAGAGAAAAAATAAAGGAGGTTATAATAGTCAATAGGTCTACAATTTATGAAATTAGAATTAGAATTAGAATTGTTTAGTGTAGAATGCAGACTTAAAATAGCCGCCAACGGACGGGTATTTATGCAGGTGTGGGCTTCATGACTCGTCAGCCCAACACTTGCACCGAAGTTGAATAGAGAAAAAATGATGAGCCTTTAACCTCCTGCCACACTTGCATAAATACCAATGTTGTAAGCAGCCCATACTGATCTGTTACACTTGGCACACTTAATTTCTATTCCACTTCTCTAGCCCTTTTGTGTCAGAATAAGCTTGATAATTCAAAATAAGTGTGTCGTTACAAATACGAACAGGCGAAAAATTACTCCGTTGACCAGATGACTTGTTTTTGAAAAGTAAAATCACTCGCCCCTTGTCCATTTCCGAACCTGTAACAATGTCCAAAGTAGTAATCTCGTATGTTTCAGTTGTATTCAAAAAATTGTTCGCATATATCTGAACGTCATTGTTTCTTGAAAAGTGATATTGACGTGTGATACCTTCAGTCTGTGGCGTCTTTATGATTGTTGATTGAGAAAACCTGTCTCTGTAGTTTTCATACGCCCATGTCCATTTACCAACTATAAGGCTCTTTACAGTGGCTATGTCACTTGTTGGATTGTTACAGTAAATTGATGGTAGTTTCTCTTTTTTGCAAGATGTCGAAATCAAAAGAAGCAGTAAGAAGGTATAAAGTTTATGTTTGGTCTTCATAATGTATGTTTGAGAATTCGTTGATATATTATTAAAGCAGTTCTTTGCTTTATCCTCATTTTTATGTTTGTGTCAAATTGGGTTGCTTACAACGGACGAGTATTGCTGCAGTTGGGGAATTGACCAACTGTCCGCCCGGAACTGAAGCTAAATTAATAAACAAAAGTTGAAGTTAACAACTAATGCCCGGCTTTATTCTTCTGCCGGAACTGAAGCCGAATAGCGAACAAAAAGCTGAGAATATATTCGTCGGCCCGCCATATAGCCAAACCGATGTTGTAAGCATACCCTTCTTTGTGCTAAAATGAAAATATGAGCTGAGGTTTTAGACATCAGCCCATATTGCGTAAATAAATTTCATGTTAACAAACCTTCTTAGTTCTTAATTATTTGTATGCTTGTCCATTCGGTACCGTCAAATATTCTTAAAATATAGATGTCCGAATGTAAATTGCCTATATTGATATTAGTTTGTTTGAGACCACCAGAAAACTTGTACTCCTTATGAGTTGTACCTAATTTGTCAACAACTTGTAATTTATAAATTTTTTCGTTTGGGTCTGCTGAAATTAGCCCTTGCTGGTTTACAACCTTAATAGACATGGTGTTATTTGTTGGGTTCGGAGTAGCTGAAACTCTTAATCCACTACAAGAAGGGGCAAAGATATATCCATCTGCATCAATTGATTGTTTATTGCCACAGGGGTTTGTTACAATAACTCTAATGGTATAATAACGGTTTCCTTTGTTATTTCCGAGTGGGAAGTCGGCTGTATTGCTATTTTCAGATTGTCTTAAAATAAAAGGATTGTTTGGATTGCTTTCGTCTTTAGAATACCAAACATAATTTGAAGCAAATGGAACAGGAGCAACAGCACCGAAAAAATATGGTTTGCTGTTAACACATGTTATAGTTTTTTGAGTAAAATTTATTGAGTTTCCAGTTCCAACCGTGATAGTGTTGCTTGTAACAGTTGTATTCCCGCAGCGATTGGGTATGTTAATTGTAGCTGTAAATATAACACTGCCATCACTTACTCTTGATGCAACACCTGTTGACGAAATCGTCGCTACAGTTGGGTTTAAACTTGCCCAAATAACTGTACTCCCTTGCGGAAGACCAGATATTGAATAAGGAGAAGAATTGCAGAATATGCCTGCACCGGTAATAGAAAATCTATTGGGGATTCTGCTAAGAGCTGCACATGCATTTAATCTTCCGTTTCCTAATTCTGGACACCAACCATTTGCATTATAAGCATAGCCACCCACATCCTCAGCACTTTGCGTAATAATATCAAACACCTGCTGCTGTGTCAAGTTATTATTTAACGATAAAACAAGTGCTGCGACTGCGGCTACTTGTGGGCATGAAGCAGATGTGCCTCCCATTCTACCAGTATAAGATAAATTATTTACGCCAGCTGTTGGTAATATTTCACCAAAGGCTGGTGCAGTTATTGGGAAATTGGGGTCGTTCCATTGATTATATCCATTTACACCAGGTATATCAATTGTCCATACTTCAAAGCCTTCTCCCGGAATGCCACCAAATGCAGGTGGATATGCTCTATGTGATGGTGCAACAATATCAATAATTTGGTTATTTGGATTTGCTGCATTGCTTGTTGGGCTATAATCAGACTGTTCATCGTCTCTTTCAGATGCTCCCACAGTAAGAACGCCATTTATTTGGACATTGCTTGGGAAACGAACCTGACCGTTATTTCCCAAAGAATGATTTGCAGAATTGCTAGCTGAAAATACCACAACACTTCCAAGATTTCCTCTGCCTTGTGTAACCGCCCTATTAATTGCCGCAACAATGGCAGGAACGAAGTTAGGATTATCTGAGCCATATCCCCAGCTATTTGAAATAACATGAGCTCCATTTTGCCAACCAAAGTCGATAGCTGCAGCAAAACCATTATTATCGGCATTTGCATTTTGGCCAAACACCTTAATTGGCATTATTCTTACGTTTGGAGCAATACCTGATATCCCTTCATTGTTATTTTGTGTTGCAGCAATATACCTGCGCAAGAATTTCCATGATTATTATTCAGACCCGGAGTTGGGTCATTTACATTTTCACCAGGAACAAAATTAGAGCCGTTAAGCCTTAATTGTCTTGCATTGGGTAAATCTGGATGATTCGGAGTTACACCTTCATCAATAACTGCCACTATTATATTATTAATACCTGTTGTAGTATTCCATGCAAATGAGACATTGATATCTGCGTTAGGTAACCCAAAGTGATTTTCCACGGGGTTAAATACTTGCCCTGTATTTCGTAAGTAGAATTGATTGTTGAAATAAGTATCATTGGGAATTACCTGATGCCTTTCGACAGGCATTATAAAATTTGGATGGCTAAATTTTACCATGCCGCTTTCTTGAATTCGATTTGCTATATCACAGGCATCAAATGATGTAGAAACTTCGAGAACGGAATGAAAATTTTTGCTTTTGATTGTTAGAGCAGCTTTGAGATTCAGTTTTTCTATAACAGTAGTAATGAGTATTCCATCTTGTGGCTCTACCAATATTTCATTCGTGTAATACATTTCCTGATTTTGAAATTTATATGCAGGTTTAATTACTGCGATATCCGCAGTTTTGCTATTTACTATCTCGCTGATGGTTTTTCCTGTGCTTTTCAAATTTACTGTAACTGTCATTTCGTTTTGCGCCTGAATCGCTTTTTCGTTACCTACCTTTTCAATCAAAAATGGTTTAAGCTCATTTGTTTTCTGTTTGTCTTTAAATTTTACTACAAATTTGTCAGTAATTTCCTCAATAAAAATCTTTTCATTAAACGCATAATAAAACTTCCTGTTCTCAGGATTTTTTTGTGCAGTATTTATAATAAATATCACAGAAACTGCTAAAAATGTGGTTATATAGATTAATGTCCTTTTCATAATAAATGTTTTATTGTTTTGATATACAGGTTATGCTAACTTCTTTTCCTCTTATTACAGCATCAAAAGGGGCGGTATAAATATTACCTCTACAGACAACAGCGGTCTTTTCATTATCAGGCACAAACCTGTAATTAAATTTAATTTTGAATTTGTCTTGCAGGACAGGCTCATAGAGAAACTGTCCGTTTATTGCTGAACTTTCATCTATGTTTGGAAATTGGAAGAGGTCTGTGGGGATGGCATAAATTATCACAGTGTCTTTTGAAGTTGTATTGTCAATTTCAATAACAAAGCCGGGATTTAGCATATCGTTGATTGGGGTATAGTATCGGCATGGGTTGTACCCAATAATTCTTCCGTTTGTACTGACGACTTCACATTTGTTGTCGTTTTTCTTGCAATAAGAAAATAACAATGATGGTAATGTAATAATGAAAATTGCTTTCAGGAATTTATTATGTTTCATATTGCACTTTTAAATTATGACAACTTATAGATAAGTTTCGTTGCAGCTTATTAATAAATTTAAGCTAAGGTGGACTGTGTTCTCTAATTAATTCGGCTTTATTAATTTTCATGTCCGTTGTTTTTAAATGTTGTCACTACCAAAAAATCAGGGTGTGTCTAACAGGGTTGCTTACAACGATTGTATTGCCGCTACTCAAATCTAATCGCTTGCGCAAATACAACCAAAACAGATTGATTTACGCAAGTGTTGAAAAATGATCATCTGCTCAATTTCTGGCGGATTGAAGTGGTTACCCCGGTTAAGCCCCATCCGACCTCCCCAAAAGGGGAGGAGAAAGTAGCCAGGCTCTTTGACAGAGTAAAAGCGAAAAGCTCCAAATAAAAGATCGGGACAAAGCGCAACTGAAGTTGTTAGTAGTACAATTATTCATAGCCCCAAGTTATCTTATAGAATTTATCTTTTAGTTCCGTTGGACAATGTGATTATAATAAGAAAACAATAATGAATAATGAACAAGGAATATCGAATATTGAAGTAATTCAGCCATCTCTACATTCATTATTCCCGGTTTGATATTCTACTACATCAGCTTTATTTATTGACCTTGCGTTACCGGGCAATCCAGGTACTTCAAATAAAATTATTGAGCAAAATCATCGTAGCTTACTTACAACAATTTGATTTGTACCCAACTGTTGCTAATGTGAAAGCTATTTCCTATTTTTATTGCATGTTAAATTTTATATAATCGTATAGGCGTTGTAGCGTTGCCGGTACTGTATTAATCTAAAATTAACATCCTCTTTTTACCACTACAGAAAATGTACTTTAATTCCCAAAATATTAATGTGCAGTCCGGGTTTTACGTGTAATAATAAAATTGTTGCAATGTAGTCCACACAGGTTTTTTTTGTTCTATAATCTTATTATTTTATAAAATATAATTGCCATGTCTACAGCCATCCGCCTTTACGGCACTAAGCAAACAGCTGCTGCTGCCTCCAGCGTTTTTGTTGAAACGGACGAAACTTATTTTGAACTGGAGGAAGCTTATGAGATAAGCCAATCGAGGGCCGCTGGTGAAATAACCAACGTAACCATAGAAGATGACCGTTATGTAGAACTGGTATTTAACGACGGCAGCACCTGGTTTGGAGACAACAACAACCTGAAAGAAATTTTTCCTGAACTAAAGGAACAATCCCGTTCTGCCGCAGATGCACCTATACTGCCGGGCTCCCTTGCATCGGACGATGCATCGAGAAGTTTGGTGGGCGACATCGCATTGAAAGTGTTCCGCAAGTTTATAAAAACAAAGGTTAAGCAAGGTATTAAGGCAGTGGCTGCAAAAATTGAAGAGCGTGGGTTAAAGGGTGCTGATGATAAAATAAATGAAGGGCTTTATGGCTTATTACCAAATTTTAAACTTACTGCGTATAAGGCACCCGAAATAAAAACACCCGGCACCAAACCTTACCTGCTGTTTTTACATGGCACTTCCTCCTCTACACTCGGTGCTTTTGGCGAATTGCAAAATAGTAAGCTTTGGGATGATATGGCAAAGTATTACGGCAACAATATACTGGCGCTTGAACACCGAACACTTACTGTAGGGCCATTTAAAAATGTACATGATTTAATAAAGGCGTTGCCTGCCAATACCACTTTTGATGTTGTTACACATTCCCGTGGTGGCCTTGTGGGCGAATTGCTGATGCGCTTTTGCGAAAGTGAAGAAGGCCTTATGAAAGAAAGTCTGCAGTTACTAAAAGATGAAGGAAGATACGAAGAAATAACATGGATACAGGAAGCCTGCGCCATGGCCGCCAAAAAGAAAATTAAAGTGGGTCGCTTTGTAAGGGTGGCGGCTACCGCAAGGGGTACTTCGCTTTTATCTGAACGTACTGATATATTTTTAAACACCCTCATCAACCTTATAAATATTTCCGGTAGAATATTGGCACCGCTTGTTGACGGACTTAAAATGCTTATTACTGAAACTATTGACAGTAAAAACAGTTTTAAAGAATTGCCGGGGCTTGAGGCACAACGACCAGATTCTATCGTAATAAAAGTAATTAACACCTACAAAAAATATGATGAGAATGAAAACCCGGTTGGCTTCACCAGCAGGCTGACAGTAATTTCGGGCAATGGCAAACTGAGTTTATCCCTCAACGGACTTAAAATCATTCTCACAAAATTTTTCTTTAAGTGGAAAGAAAATGATTTGATAGTAGACACCGCCTCTATGTACCAGGGAGCCAAACGGCAATACCCCGTGCAATATTATCTTGATAACAATCCCAACACAAACCACTTTAATTATTTTTTAAATGAAACAACCCGGGATGCGTTAAGGCAGGCCTTGTTTGCCAGCGGTCCTGGTATACCAACCTTTAAAGAAGTGCAGGGCGAAAATTTTGATGCAGCCGCCAACAGGGGAATTTTTGGCCTCGAAAACGGAAGGCTGAAACCGGTAACACCTAGCGGTACAAAGCCCATTGTTATTTTGCTGCCTGGCATTATGGGATCGTTTTTAGAGAAAGACGAAAAAGGCATTTGGATAAACTACCTGCGTTTTGCCACGGGCGGCCTTACCAAATTAACAGTAAGTGATACCGATAGTATTAAAGCAACAGGCGTTATTAAAACTGCTTACAGCGACCTGGCCAATTTTCTTTCTGCAGATTATGACGTACTGGTATTTCCGTTCGACTGGCGCAGGCCAATTGCAAATGCCGGAGCTGATTTAGCTACACTGGTTACAGATTTAAAAAAGCAATTTACTGTTACCGTTTCGCTCACAGGCCACTCCATGGGCGGTTTGGTAATAAGGGATCTTATCATAAACCACGGCGCCACCTGGAAGATGCTGAACGAGCAGGCGAACTTTCGTACGCTGCTGCTAGGCACACCGTGGATGGGTTCTTACCGCATTCCGCATGTGTTGAGTGGTAAAGACAGTATCATCAAGCAACTGGACCTGATTGATTTTGCAAACAGCAAAACCACGCTTATTAATATGTTCTCAAAATTTCCGGGCCTGCTCGATCTGCTGCCCATACACGACAGCCGGGATTTTGGCAGCCAGAAAGTGTGGGATGATTTTGTAACTGCCTCTGGCTTGTCTACCGAAACAATACCGGGTAGTTTATTAAAAGACTTTACTGCCTATACAAAAAGTATGAAAGAAAATATTGACAGTATTGACTACAGCAATATTGTGTATGTAGCCGGCAAAGACAAGGAAACAATAAAAGACTATACAATTGAAAACGGCAGGCTGCAGTTTTATTCCACCGCCGAAGGAGACCAGAGTGTAACCTGGGCATCGGGCATACCGGCAAAAATTGATCGCAACAAATCGTTGTATTATACCAAAGCCACCCATGGTGGTTTGTCAAAAAAGGAATTTCTTTTTACCGGCATAATGGAAATTTTAAAAACCGGCAACACTACCTCCAATGAATTTAGCAGGCTACCCCTGCCCGTTAGTGAAGGAGAACGGTCGTTTGAGAGTAAAGAGAAATTTGAATTTGAATCATCTGAGGCAGGTATAGAATCCGGTATTTTGGGGCTTGATGATTTGGTAAAAGCTGATGAAACCAATACGGCCATACTAAACGTTTGTGTTAGCCACGGCGATCTTATGTTTGCCCGCTATCCTGTAATGATCGGGCATTTTGCATACGACGATATTTACAATGCGGAAGAAATTGCCAACGCTTACCTAAAAAAAGGATTGCAGTACAAACACCTACTTGGGCTGTACCCCGGCCCTATCGGCTCCAGCGAATATTTCCCCAATCCTGATAACAGCAGTGATTTTCCCGGCTGTGTAATTGTAGGCCTTGGCCTTTCGGAAACATTAAATGCTTACCAACTTACGCTTACTATTGAAAAAGCTGTAAGCCATTACCTGCTTACCCATTGCAAAAATGATGTGCAAAAACTGGGGAATGGCAAAAAGAAAAAGCTGGGCTTGTCTGCATTGCTGATAGGTGCCGGTTATGCCGGCATGGCCATTGAAAGTGCCTGTCGTGCCATCATGCAAGGAATCGTAAATGCAAACCAAAGCGTAATAACGCTCACCGGGGTGCAGGATTTATACATCAGCGACCTGGAGTTTATTGAATTGTATGAAGATAAAAGTATCTCCTGCTTTACCAGCGTCAACGCATTAATGCGAGGCAACAGCGATGGCATGAACCTTGGCTGGGCCGAAAAAATCATTCGCAAAAATCCGGGGGCACGTAAGCGTTTGTTTAACGATATTGGCAACGATTGGTGGCAGCGCCTTTCTGTACTATCCGAAACAGATACGGCGACATCACCAGCTTCTACCAAGCTTTCCTTTTACAGCAGTACCAACAATGCAAGGGAAGAAAAACAAGAGCTTACAGATAATTTAAAACCGCTTGAAGGCATAATTGAAGATGTATCTACCAACAAGCAATGGATATATGAAAAAGCTCGGGCATTGTTTGAATTGCTGATACCTTCTTACTTTAAACAAACCATTAAACGCAACTCGCCCATTATGTGGGTATTGGATAAATACACTGCTTCGTTTCCGTGGGAACTGCTGCAAACCGGTTCGCAAACAGAAAAGCCATTGTGTATTTCCGCCCCCATGATCAGGCAACTGGCAATAACCGATTTTGAGCCCGGCACACCCATAAAAAGCAATAATGTAATCATCATTGGCGACCCCAACCTGGAAGGATTTGAAAAAGCAAGACAATTACCCGGCGCTGCCAGGGAAGCCCGTGAAGTGTACGATTTATTAAACCAACCGGCACACCGGGGAAAAATAAATGTGGAACCGCCCCTTGTAAATGAAAAGCCCGGCAAGATATTTACCAGCCTGTACAAACAGGATTATAAAATAATACACATTGCCGCACATGGTTTTTTTGATAAAAACGATAGTAAAAAAACCGGTATCGTAATCGGTAAAGACAAGGATACCAACGAACCTGTTTTAATAACACCAGGCCGCATATCGCAGTTGCCGGGCACACCCGAACTTGTTTTTATTAACAGCTGTTTTTTGGGCAAAGTAAATGCTTATTCCGAAGCGTATTCAGCCGACAGGTATAAACTGGCAGCCAATATTGGAACAGAGCTTATACGCAAGGGCGTGAAAGCCGTAGTGGTAGCAGGATGGGAAGTGGATGATGCAGCAGCGCTTGCTTTTGCAAAAGAGTTTTATACAGAAATGCTGGAGGGCAAAAACTTTGGTAATGCCGTGCACCAGGCAAGAAAACATGTATACAGAAATTTTGGGCATACCAATACCTGGGGAGCATTTCAATGTTATGGGCAACCGCAGTTTAAGCTGGATATAAGCGTATGGAAACCAGAGCCGCTGTGCTTTGAAATTTCGCAGGAGGCAGAGAACAAACTGGATAATATCATCAGCAAATCTCAGGTGGCCTTTTATAAACCAGCAGGGTTAAAGAAACAACTGGAAGCAACTTCTAAAGCGATTAAAGAATCCGGTTTAAACACGCCGTTATTAAAGCAGCTTGAAGCAAACGCCTATCTTGAACTGAATGATTACGACAAAGCCATTGAAATATTTAATGACATGTTTAAATCAGAAGCTGCTGATTTTAAAGTTGCATCGCTTGAAAAATTCCAGAATATTGTTGTGAAAAAAGCTATGCTTGCTTTTACAACTGAGCCCGACGATAAAAAAGCAGATAGTAAATTAATAGAAGGTACTGTTGCAACTATAAACACAAGCATCATCAACATTGAGCGATTGCTTGATATTTGGGAAACAGCAGAAAGATATTCGCTTATTGCGAGTGCTGTAAAGCGAAAGGCATTTGTGGTATCGCATATAAATGATAAAACCAAGGCTGCGAAAGAAACAAAAGCAGCACTTACAGAAGCAGTTAAAAGTTATTTTTCGGCATACATGATTTTAAATAACAGCTATAGTTTTTGCAACTGGCTTTCTTTAAAAGTGTTTTTAGGTATACCAGCTGCTGCATGGAGTGAGCCTTATACCAGCAAGGGTAAAACAAAAAAAGAATCCCTATCTGCTAAAAAAATTAAAAATATTTTACAGGAGCTGGATAAAAAGAATGCAAAAAGTTCCGACCAGTCATTTTGGGCGCTTGCCGGTTTATCCGATGTATCGCTATGTAAATTTTTAATGGAGCCTTCCAAAAAAACATTCACCAGTTTACAAACAGCTTACGAAAGAATCTGGGCAAAAAGCGGCTCCGTTAACAATAAAGTAAGCCAGATAGAAAATATTGATTTGCTGATAAAGTTTGCAAAACATAGCGGCAAAAATGATATTGTTTTGCAGCTTCAGGAACTTAAAAAGGAATTGGGTAAACTACAATAAAAAAACAGGCGGCATGTTAACATGCCGCCTGTTTTTTATTTTTCAAAAGGTGCCGCTGCCTCAAAGGGCGCATTGCGCTTTCCAATAATATAGTAATTGGGTGTTTGGTTTGATGGCATC
>Ga0163154_10000647_pt1 | contig 53659 bp, 42 predicted proteins | sample OliLakLV19MP9P1_FD_148649 | JGI IMG/M metagenome (GOLD analysis project Ga0163154, IMG submission 148649) | Freshwater microbial mat bacterial communities from Lake Vanda, McMurdo Dry Valleys, Antarctica - Oligotrophic Lake LV.19.MP9.P1 | ecosystem: Environmental > Aquatic > Freshwater > Lake >...
CTGCCTTGGGTGCCGCAAAGATGGCGTTGGATGGCACCATAGAATATGCAAAAACAAGGGAACAATTTAAAACAGCTATCGCCAATTTTGGTGCTATTAAATACAAACTGGCAGAGAGCGCCATCAGGATTTTCACCTGCGAAAGCGCCTTGTACCGCACCAGTAAATGGGTTGATAATAAGGAGCTGGAAATGGCTGCTGACGGCAAACCATTTAACGAAGCCCTGCTGGGTGCTGCTGAAGAATTTGCGGTAGAATGTGCCATGCTTAAAGTATATGGCAGTGAAGTGTTAGACTATGTAGTGGATGAAGGTGTGCAGGTATTTGGTGGCAATGGTTTTAGTGATGAGTACATGATTAGCCGTGCATACAGGGATAGCCGCATCAATCGTATTTATGAAGGCACCAACGAAATAAACCGCTTGTTAACTGTTGATATGATTTTGAAAAGAGCCATGAAAGGTAAGCTTGATTTGATGGGACCGGCTTTTGCTGTATCAAAAGAGCTAATGAGTATACCGGACTTTGGTAACGAAGATGAAAGCGCATTTGCAGCAGAAAAGAAAGCCATTGTTAATATGAAAAAATGCATTTTGATGGTAGCCGGTGCAGCCGTTCAAAAGCTAATGATGAAGCTGAATGATGAACAGGAAATACTGATGAATATTGCAGATATGGCCATAGAAACCTTCAATGCAGAAAGTACTTTGCTCAGGATAATAAAAATGGCTGATAAGAATGGTGAAGCAGCCTGCCGTTTGCAAACAGACATGATGCGTTGTACCCTGAATGATTCAGTAGATAAAGTAAACAAAGCGGGCAAAGAAGCTGTGAATGCGTTTGCAGAAGGTGATGAGTTAAGGATGATGTTATTGGGATTAAAACGCTTTACAAAAGCAACTCCTTTTAACAGCAAAGATGCCCGGAGAAGGATTGCAGATGCATTGATTGGAGAAGGCAAGTATTGCTGGTAATAACTAAAGTAAAACTAAAAAAGACCATCCGGTAATTCCCAGGATGGTCTTTTTGTTTAGTAAAAACATGCGTATTAGTTCATCTTTTCTAAGCGGAAATCAAGTTTCTTTTCTTTCTTAAAATATTCCGTTATCATAATAAATCCTGCTTTTGCCGGATAGGTTCTCATCCATTTTGCTTTTGAACTGAGATTGATTTTATCAGTTGTTATTTTCCCATCGGCATAAGAGATGGTGTTAAAAGTTCTTCCTTTATAATCATCGCTTTTTACATAATCATCATAACCTACAGAAAAGCGGGTGTGATTTTTATCTGTTTGCGTAAAGGCGTAATCGAAACTGCCAAATGACCTCGCAAGCAGGGCCATTGTGTGTGGAGAAAGATAGCTTGCACCAGCTGGCATTTCAGCAGAGTTGCTGTTTTTCTCGTAGATTTTGGCATTCTTTATATCAAACTGTTCATCAAACTGTAGTAAAACGAGGTCTGTTATTTTCAATTTAAGGCTGCTAATTCCTGAGCGCCCGCCACCCAGGATATTGGCTGCTACACCTAAACCACTTACTACTTTTTTATATCCTTCACCTATGGCGAAAAACTTCCCATCTTCTGTTTGAAGTACTTTGTGGAAATAGATATATCCTACGTCTGCAATTCTTCCTTTAGTATCCGCTGGTAGATATTTGCTAATGGGACCATCCCAAGCGTTGTATTTTTTTGAAACAATTTTTCCATTTGTATTTAGTTTCCAGGCAGCAAGGCCGAGGCTTGCATCTTTCATTACCCTGCCATCAGGCTCGTAATAAGTACCTAATAACAAGTACTCTGATTTACCCTTAATTGGAACAATGTTCATAGGATAAAATTTATAATCTTCTACCTCTGTTGAAATTTCAAATTGCTTTTTGCCGGTAAATATATTGAGACCAATTACCCATGCATGTGCAGTAGTACTCATCATTCTTTTTTGCTTTGTTACTTCAAATATCACCAGGGAATCGGTAGCGCCGAGGTACAGGGCATTTGCCCATTTATCTTCCTGCTCTTCATTGGCCTCAAATACCCATTGTTTGTTTCTGTCTGTGAAAAAGAAATTTACTTCGTAGCTATAGTATTTCCCTTCTTTAACAGGAATAACTGTTGTAAAACCAAGATTACCAACACTGAATATGGCTTCATTTTGTCCTTCCTCAGATTTTGTACCGTAGGTTGATTCGATCAGCCATTTAGTTCTGTTATTTATTTCTTTGGTATAAGTGCTTTTTTGCTTACCGTCAAAACCATAGCTTCTGTACTCAAGGGTTTTCTCTTTGTCGTTGTAAAAAAGAAACATGATAGAATTGCCGTTATAACTGCTTTCCAGTATTTCTATATCCTTGCTATCTTCAAATTCAATCTCTTTAATTTTATTAAGATTATTATCCATTACCTGGATGGCGTAGGCATTCGTTTTTCTATCTTTTTTATCTGTTACGTAAAAACTAAAATAGCCTTTAAGCTCTTCACCATCCACAATTTCGCCGGTATTACGGATGTAGGTTGTACGCACGTTTTCAAAACTTATTTTGCTTTGGGCAAACAACGAAATGTTGCAAATGACCGTTGTCATCATTAATAAAATACTTTTCTTCATAATTGTGTTGCTTGTTGATTGTTTTTAAAATATTGATTGCTTTTTTCGTAAATTTTTTTAAAATTTTCGTCATTATTAAATTTACCTGTGTATTGTTTAAGAAAATAATAGCCAAGGCTATTGATATCCTTTAATGATAAACGGCTTATAAACTCCAGAATGGTATTGTACTTTTTTTCTCTATACGGCGAAGGAAGCTCTGCAATTGTATTAAGAAGATGCTCTTTTTGCTTTATGTACATTTCATTAAAACACTCGCCGGCAGTACCCACCAGGTAGGAGTTTTCAGGATATTTTTCCAACAACTGAACCGCATAAAACATTGCCCTTGATACTTTTTTTTGAGCAATACAATAATTAATAATTTCAAACTGAAAACGCATCTGCACTTCTGCAAACTGCTGCTCAGGCTGTAAAAATTTTCGGGTGTTTTCCTGCGCAATTTTTTCGATAACCGGTGTTAACTTCTTTATCCGTACCTGGCAGTCAGGATGCGTTTTTAGTGAATCGCCGATGGGTTTTTCTTTTTTCTCTAAGCCGCCAAAAAAAACTTCTTCCTGCTGCAGCCACCTGTCTTTAAAGGGAAATTCAGCAGTAGTGAATAATTTTTTCAAGCTGCTGTTAATATCAATTGATTCCGCATCAATATCATCCAGTAGTGCAAGGGCGGTTAATGCTTCCCCACAATCGTAATTAGTATGCTGCAGAAAATAAAGGCCCGTTGAGTCTGCCTCACTTTCAGAGTCCCTGCTGTGGCGGAAACTTTTAAAGGCCATCCCCATTTCAAGCTTATCAAGTTCAGCTTTTCTATCAAATTCCTTTTTCTGCAGTTTTTTAAGGGTTTTCTGAAATTCATCAGAATAAAACATACTGATGTGTTTCTCAATTTTTTTATTGCTGTGCTGCAGAAACAAGTGTGCCAGTTCGTGACAAATCACAAATGCAACCTGGCTTTCATTCTTTAGTTTGGTGAAAAGACCGATGTTAAAAACAATGGTTCCTTCACCCGTACTGTATGCATTTGGGACCCAGGATCTGCTGAAGAAAAAGTGTGGTGCAATAGTTTTAAGTTCAGGGTTTTTACTGATGATTTCATTTGTAATAGAAGTTAAATAAGCATCAACTTCAGAAGCTGCAATCAGCTCTTTATTATCAAAAAGTTCATTAATACTTTTGTAACGGTCACGATAAATTTCAAGGATGTATTTTTTATTCTCTCCCTGTGTATTTAAGCTATCTCTCAAATACTGCCCGGTAATTATTTTTTTGCTGCCAGCTATTTTTATTACATCATCCTTTAACGGAGTATAGTTAAAACCAGATTGGGCAATTGCCTTCCCGCTCGAGAGAAAAGCAGCACATTGCATCCACAGCAACAGCACATATTGAAACTTCATATAGGGTTATATCAGGGTAGCATATTTTTTATGCTGCGCTTAAAAGTATGGATTAAAATCAACCGGGCAAAAATGATTTATCTTATCTTTAATAAAAGGGGAATTACTAAAAAATAAGCCAGTCCTTTTGCCTTGCAGTTACCTTAACGTTTCATTCACCTTTATCGGTTTATTAAATTTTATTATGAAAAACTACTATATTACCAGGTTCTTCCTCTCGTTCCTTTGTCTTACTATTGGCTACACAATTCAATGCTATGCTCAGTCCCCTTTTATCAAACTGGTGCAGCCGTTCAAAACATCGAACGCTGTATCAAATTCCCGCCAGTTTATTATTGGCAGCACCTGCAAAACTTGTGTTATTACCATTAACGGCAAAACAGTAAAAGTTTATCCAACTGGTGCATTTGCTATGGAGTTAAATTTAAAACCCGGCGATAGCAGCTTTACTATAAACGCTACTTCCGCCGATAAAAGCAGTATCAAAAAAATTGACTACAGTTATACAGTTCCAAAACCTGCAGAGGCCATAAAAATGCTTGATATCGGCAATATCCAGGTCTATCCTGAAGGTAATTTAGTGTTGATGAAAGGGGATAAAATAAAGTTTAAAGTAAAAGCACTTACCGGCTGTATTGTAAAAGCACTGGATAAAATAACGCTGTACGAAATGCCACTTAGGTTAACTGATAGTATGCCTGGTATTTACCAGGGAGAATATACTATTCAGGAAACTGACAGCTTTACTTCAAGGAAAATTAATATATCCATTACCGATACAGGCGGTGTAACTAAAACCAGGACCGTAGCCACCACCATCTCCACTTTATCTTCGTTGGCATCTGATATTGCCATCACAAAGGGCAGGCTGGCTCACCTTGAATATGGCCTGGGAGATGACAGGCTCGGCGGCGCAAAAATTAGCTATCTCGACAGCAATATTTTGCTGAAAATAATTGGAAAAGTTGGCTCCCATTACAAAGTACAGTTAACTAAAAATCGCTCTGCCTACATTCCGGATGAGCATGTGGATCTGTTACCAAAAGGAAGTTTTACACCGGAAAGCCTCACTGGAAAATGGAATGTGTATGGCGACGAAAAATACGACTATGTTAAAGTGGGTTTGTTTGCAAAACTTCCCTACCAGTCTTTTCAACTAATTAACCCTTCCAAAATTGTAGTAGATATTTTTGGAGCTACCAACAATACCAACTGGATTACACAATTGCAAAGTGTAAAAGAAATTACCAACGTGGAATATGAGCAGGTTGCAGATGAAGTTTTTAGAATAACCATTTTTCTAAAACATGCACAGCATTGGGGTCACCAGGTATATTACAGCGGCAATAATTTAATGATCCGGGTAAGAAGGCAGCCGGAAGATTTAAAACTTAGTAAATTAATTATTGCTGTAGATGCAGGCCATGGCGGTACCAACAATGGAGCGGTAGGCGCTACAGGTGTTTATGAAAAGGCTATTACACTGGCACTGTCTTTAAAGTTGCAGAAGGCTTTGCAGAAAGAAGGAGCAACTGTAATAATGACCAGGGAAAAGGAACAATCTTTTGATAACAAGGAACGTATTTTATTTTACAGGGATAGCCTGCCGCACCTCCTGGTAAGTCTCCACCTCAACTCATCCGAAGATCCCTTTAGAACCAGTGGCACCAGTACTTTCTATCGCTATCCAGGCTTTAGAAATTTCAGTCTTGACATTTATAAACGAATGCTTGAACTTGGTCTAAAAGAATATGGCAATAACAGCTCTTTCAACTTTATGCTCAACAGCCCGATTGAGTATCCAAATGCTTTGATAGAAACATTGTTCCTGAGCAACCTTGAGGAAGAAACCAATATATTAAATGAAAGCTATCAACAAAAGATGGTGGATAAAATTGTATTGGGTATACAGGATTTTTTAGAAGGATGCACAAAAGAATAGCAACCAATATTAAAATCCTAAAAATTATCCCAATCCAAAATTGCTCTTTTTTATTAGTTTTGGCTCAGGATAATTATACGTGATAGCTAAATGCGGTAAACAAATCATCCATTACAATTTGTTTATCCACCAGCCCGATACTGTGTTCATTACTATGAAAACCAAAAGTGGTAATAAGGGTAAGAAAGAGATGTTTTCTTGTTTTAGTCTGCTCCTTAAATGCCTGTAGTTTTTGCTGCAGTACTTCTGCGTATTTCTTATCCACAGAAAAAGGTGTACTGTAAAATTTTATTTCGCATACATTAATGCTGTTATCCCTTCGGTCTATAATCATATCTATTTGTGAGCCCCCGGTTTTTTTATCATTTCGTTTTGTCCAGGTAGATTGTTCACTGTAAATGCCCGGTATACCCAATGCCATTTTAATAGCAGGTGTATGTTTATAACAAACAGTTTCAAATGCCAGCCCACTCCATGTTTTCCACAAAGGCGTGTCGGATATTTTTAACCAGGCACCTTTACCGCTTGCTTTATTAGGCTCAATAAATTTGAGGTAAAACATGGAATACTCATCCGTGAGTATATAAATACTGTCTTTTATTTTTCGGCCAAAAGGTATGTAGGGCGTTATAAATCCGGAAGATGATAATTCTTCCAGCAGCGATGTGGTACTGCCGCCGGTTTGCAGCTTACTGCTTTTGATAATATCGTTCCTCGTCATGCCCAATGGTTTGGCTGCCAATGCCCGTATTACTTTCATGTAGCGGTCTGCATTGTCAAACAAAGCCCTGTACAAATCAGTAAACTCATTGTATAAAAACCCGTTTTTAGAAAAACATTCCTTGTCTATAAGTTGTGCAGTACTTAGCCCCGGTTTTAGCAGCGATAAATATTGTGGAATGCCGCCCATTGCCATGTACAGTTGTGTTATTTGGTATCGGTTGAGTTTTACGCCACGGCTTTTTAAAAACAATTCTGTTTCATACAAATTAAAAGGCAGCAATGGAATTTTACGGGTAATACGATTGTGCAGCCCACCTTTATTTCTTACTACATTTTGTATCATCCACGATGCCGCAGAGCCGCATAAAATAACAGCAATATTATTTTTACCAGATGCCCAGTTATTCCAGAAATTTTCAAAGGCCGCTAAAAAATTAGATTTTACTGTTTGCATCCAGGGAAATTCATCCAAAAAAATAATTACCTTTTTCTGGCGCATTTTTTTCTGTAGCAGCGATTGCAATAATTCAAAAGCTGTAAACCAGTCTGACGGTGTGGGCAAGGGAATATTGGTATTTAGCTGAGCCGATAATGCTTTTGTAAAATACTGTAGCTGCACTTCAGTTTCTACGCTATGCAGGCCCGAATATTGGAAGTTAATCTGTTTAGACAGGTAGGTTCTTATAAGGTATGTTTTACCCACCCTTCGTCTTCCGTATACTGCTACCAGTTCTGCACATGAAGACGCTGTAATGTCATCCGGTATTGAATTTCCTTCTTCTCTTCCTACAATAATATGTTATTCCATAGTAACATATCTTTAGCCAAATGTGCTAAAAATATTGAGATTTGGCTCAGGATAGTTTAACTATACTGAGCCAAAAGTGGTAAAAATAATTAGATTTAGCTCAGGATAATATAAGTTCCGTTATGGGAAATCTGTATTTTCTATACCCTTTTATTAAAAATACAGCACTACTTTACTTCCATCTTTTTACCGTAAAATTTATTAAATGCTGCCACTGTTTCTTTCACTGCATCAATCATTTGTTTAGTGGGTGCCCATTCGCCTTCCTGTAACGCATTGTGTATGGAAGTAAAATTTCTCTGGAATTTCAACAGGCTTTTTGCATTTTCAGTATTCTTATCAACTGCTGATAATTCCTTTATACATTGTTGAATATTATTGTAACACACCAGGCTCAAATCATGCTGCAGTTGTACATCTTTTGCTGAAGTTTTTATTCTTGGGTCCAGCACAATTTCAAAAGATTGAACAACTATTTTTCCGTCAACAGTAAGTCTAGCTTTATAATTACCCGGCATTACCCAGGGTGAAGTGGCATTGGGTGCAGTATTCATATAAGTAGCAGCTATGGGAAAAGTTACCGGTAAATTTAATGGAGTATAGTGCATATCCCACAAAAAGCGGTGACTGCCGGCTGCACCGGAAAGTAACTGCTGCGGCCTTATCCAGTAAGGCGGAACGTTACCTTCAGGAATAGTGTACAGCGTATCTTTCGATGTATATCTTCTTACAACCGATCCTTTGGCATCTAAAATTTCCAAACTGATATCGGTGCTGTTTGCTGCAAGGTAATAATCTATCATAGCCCCTTCGGGAGGATTCTGCCCGGCCGGTTCTTCCTGTGGTAATGGGGTATCCGGGTTAATATTCCATCTTACCCGATAAGCTTTTTGTGGTTTAAAAAGAATGGTGGACGAATTTACAAGTGGACTGTTTAACTGGCGCAAAGCCGCAATGTTGTCCAATATCCAAAAACTTCTTCCATGCGTGGCAACAACAATATCATCATCTTTTATTACCAAATCCCTGATGGAAGTTGCAGGCATATTTAACCGAAGTGTTTGCCAGTTTTCGCCATCATCAAAAGAAACATATACCGCTCTCTCGCTACCGGCAAACAACAAACCTTTTCGTATCGGATCTTCTTTAACCACATTGATAGGGTCGTTGGGCAATCCATTCACAATCTCCTTCCATGTTTTACCAGCATCCATAGTTTTATAAATATGCGGTTTCATATCATCTAAGCGAATACAATTTACTGCTGCGTATGCCGTATTTACATCTGTATGACTGGCATCCATCAGCGACACTTTACTCCAGCTGGTAATTGCCGGCGGCGTTACATTGATCCAGCTTTTACCACCATTTTTTGTTACATGAATCAAACCGTCATCTGTACCTGCCCAAATAGTATTGCTGTCAATATAAGATGGCGCCACGGTATAAATTACCCCACGCCTTGGCATGGTTTTCATTTCTTCGTTTTTGTAGACGCCAATGCTTGCCGGCACGTCCCAGTTTTCTCTTGATAGATCGGGGCTGATGGTTTGCCAACTGGTACCGCCATTGTAAGTTTTAAATAAAACATTGCCTGCATAAAACAAGGTTTTTTTGTTGACAGGACTAAACATGATGGGTGCTGTTCTTACAAAGCGAATATTACCACTTTTTACAGTTTCCGGCGATATGTTTTGAACCTGGCCGGTACGTTTATCGTAGCGTGTAATTTTTCCTCCGTAGATAATATTGTTGTCTAAAGGATCTGCCACCACATAGCCATATTCCTCAGCACTTACCGGATGCCAGTCTCTGAAATTGATATGCCCGTCATTACCTCTTGATGCAATGCCTACACTACCACTCTCCTGCTGACCGCTGTACACATTGTATGGAAAAGCATTATCTGCACTCACATGATAAAACTGTGCAGTAGGCTGGTTGTACCAGCTGCTAAAAGTTTCACCTCCATTTATAGTAACAATCGCTCCCTGGTCGCTGGCAATTAACATGATGTTGGTATTATCCGGATTGATCCAGATGCGGTGGTAATCATCACCACCCGGTGCACCACGAAAAGCGCTCCATGTTTTTCCTCCATCCACACTTTTCCAGGTAACCACAGCAGCTGTGTAAACAATGTCCGCATTTTTCGGATCTGCTTTTACTTCTGCAAAATCGCTGCCCCTGCCCCAGTACCTTTCATCTGCATTCATCATTTGCCAGCTTTCACCTGCATCATCACTACGGTAAATACCGCCATATTTTCCTGCATCAACAGTAGCGTATAAACGATTAGAATTAGAAGGCGCTATACAAAAACCAATTCTTCCCAAACCCTGTGCGGTTGTAGGTAAGCCGTTGGTTAAATGCTTCCAGGTAGTACCGCCGTCGGTTGATTTATATAAGCCGCTTTCAGTACCATCCCATTCACCGTTTTCCCAGGGCCCCTGCCTGCCCGCCCACATATCTGCATAAACAATGTTGGCATTATTGGGGTCGATGGCAACCTGCACAGCGCCGGTGTTTTCATCAATGTATAAAACCCTTACCCATGTTTTTCCGCCATCCAGGGTTCTGTACACACCACGTTCTTCATTGGCACCATAAGGATGACCAAGGGCTGCTACAAACAACCTGTTTTCATTGGTTGGGTCAATAGCCAATCCACCAATTTGCTGTGCATCTTTCAGCCCCATATTCATCCACGACTTTCCCCCATTGGTGGATTTATAGATACCATCTCCCACAGACAAATCGGGCCGCTGCAACCCTTCGCCACTACCCACATAAATCACATCAGGGTTACCAGGAGCAACAGCAACATCACCAATGCTGCCCGTTGGCTGGTCATCAAAAATTGGTTTCCATGTTCTTCCAAAGTCGGTTGTTTTCCATACCCCGCCATTATTTACCCCAATAAAAAATACATTGGGTTGAGATGGAACTCCAACAGCGCCAACAGTTCTTCCGCCTCGATGTGGGCCTATGCAACGCCATTGCATTGAATTGAAATATTTAGCATCAAAAGGTTGTGCAATCGTGATTGAATAAGAAAACAGAAAAATAAAAATTGAAAAGATTTGTTTGATTTTCATGATGAAGTTGTTTGTAATCAAATGTAATAACTTTTAGAAGTCAAACCTTTTTATTGATTGGTAAGTGATTTACTTTTAGGCTTTCAGATAACGCTGGTGCTATGTTAAAAATAAAATGACTAATCGAATTGTTACCCGATCGCTTGGGTGGTGAATGGTAAATGGTGAAATATTGACCATTTACAGTTGACCCATAACAATTGCTATCAGGTACATGTTTAATAATTTGATCCGGCAATGCAATAAACCGCTGCTCCTCTTTTGTTTGTCTACATTTTGATAAAATAAATTTCTATAAAATGTTTTGACATATATCATTGTTTCGGACACCCTGCTAACATTAACACAGACAAAATAAATCCTTAACTTCGACACAGAAAATTGGGTAATATGGTAATCGAAAGAACAAGCAAAGAAGTTATTATCAGGCTTCCATCATATGTGGACACGGACGGGCTTCAGCGTTTAGTTGACTACCTGACATACAAAGAAGCAACTGCAAAATCAAAAGCCAAACAGCGTGACGTTGATGCATTGGCAACAGAAGTTAAAAAAGGTTGGTGGGTAAAAAACAGAAGCCGTTTTGTTAAATGAAAATAGTAGTGGACACAAATATTATTTTCAGTACACTATAAAACTCAAACAGCAGTATCGGAGACCTTATATTTACCTCTGATAAGTATTTTGAATTTTATAGTTGCAGTTATATGCGTTACGAAATTCAAAAGCACTGGGAGCGACTTAAAAAGATTTCAAAATTATCAGACGAACAATTGCAAGTTTCTTATACACAAGTTCTTTTAAAACTAAAATTTATTAACGAAGAAATCATCCCTGTTGAAACATGGTTAGCTGCGGAAGAAATCACAAAAGAAATAGACATAGACGATATTGATTTTGTAGCCTTAACTAAATTTCTAAAAGCTACTTTGTGGACTGGAGACAAAGTTCTCTACAACAGCCTTAAAAAAAGCAAATTTAAAAAACTGCTCAACACTGCAGAATTACTTGCTCTTCGGACGACCAAAAGCGAGAAATAAGTTTGGCGTTATCGGGGCGGGACGCAGAAGTAGTCATCAGCTTACTATCAAATTTATTGCTGAAAGTGCGGTGAAATCCGAAGAAATATTTCAAATATTTAATTACTTTTTTTACGCCAAGTAGCGTAGCTTCATCAATACCATTTACTGTTTATGCAAAGAAATATTTTTTACCTCCTGGTATCCTTTTTATTGTGCGGCTCTTTTGTTAAAGCACAAGTTTCTGATAATTTTAGTGATGGAAATTTTACAGCAAACCCCGGATGGACGGGCAATACATCCGACTGGCTGGTGAACGCCTCTAACCAGTTACAAAGCAATAACAACATAGTCAACAGCAATTTTTATTTAAGTACGGCCAGCACGTTGGCCAGGTCTGCTCAATGGGAATTGTATGTTAAACTAACTTTTAATACCAGTTCTACCAATTATGCAGATATCTATTTAAGCGCTTCTGCAAGCGACCTTTTGGCTACCAGCACCACCGGTTATTTTGTACGTCTTGGTGGCACGTTGGATGAAATTTGTTTGTATAAAAAGAATAGCACTGGTGTAATTACAAAAATTATTGATGGCGCAGATGCTGTTCTCAATACCAGTAATAATGTACTGAAGATAAAAGTTATCAGGGATGCTGCAGATCAATTTACCCTGTTTAGAGATATTACCGGCACCGGCAATTCATACATCAGTGAAGGAACTGTTATTGATGCAACCTATACTACTGCTGCATTTTTCGGCATTGCAATAAAACAAAGCACCGCCAGTTTTTTTCAAAAACATTTTTTTACTGATATACAAGTAAAGCCTTACGCACCTGATGTTACGGCGCCAACCATCGTTAGTGCAACGGCCATTTCAAATAATTCGGTAGATGTTTTATTTAATGAACCGTTGGATAATATCAGCAGCCAGGTGGCAGCCAATTATGTTGCCAATAATAACATTGGCGCAGCCGGTACCGCTACTATTGATGCAGTTAACAATGCATTGGTGCATTTATTTTTTACCAATAATTTTCCCAATGGCACCAACAATACACTTACTTTAAGCGGAGTGCAGGATGTAGCCGGTAATGCAATGGTAAACGGTACAGCAACTTTTTTTATTTATACACCACAGCAATATGATATTGTTATTGATGAATTAATTACTGATCCTACACCACAGATTGGTTTACCCAACAGCGAATGGATTGAATTAAAAAATACAACTGCTTTCCCCATCAACCTGCAAGGCTGGCGTATTGGCGATGTAAGCGGGATAAGCGGGGCTTTACCTAATTTTATTTTAAAGCCGGATAGTTTTGTAATCATTTGCACCAGCAGCGCTGTAGCCGGCCTGTCAGTATTTGGAAACACATTGGCTGCAACCAGTTTTCCATCGCTGGATAATACGGGTGAGCTGCTTTACCTGCAATCTGCAAACGGACAAATAATACATAGTGTAGCGTACAATGTTAGCTGGTATCAAAATGAATTGAAACAGGAAGGCGGCTGGACATTGGAAATGATTGATACCAAAAACCCCTGCAGTGGATTTACCAATTGGAGAGCCAGTACCGATTTACGGGGTGGAACACCAGGTAAAAAAAATTCAATAGATGGTAACAACCCGGATGCGGTTGCACCTAAGTTGTTAAGGGCTTACGCTACAGATAGTGTAAATGTAGTATTGATTTTTGATGAGCCGCTGAATAGCCTGAAAGCTGCTACAGCCAGCAATTACAGCCTTAGTGATGGTATTGGTTTACCTGCATCGGTAATTGCAACAGCACCAGCTTTTTCAAAAGTAAACCTACGGCTGTCAACTCCATTACAACGAAATAAAGTTTATACCATCACTGCACAAAACGTAACTGATTGTGCAGGAAATAACATCGGCACAAAAAATACGGCAAAGGTTGGGTTGAGTGAAGTGGCGGATAGTTTAGGGATTGTTGTAAACGAAATATTGTTTAATCCACCAGCTGCAGGCAGCGATTATGTGGAGCTGTACAACCGCAGTAATAAAATAGTTGACCTCAATCAAACCTATATTGCCAACCGAAATAGCACAAATATAATTAGCAGTATTACGCTGTTAAGCAACGAACCTTATTTGTTTTTTCCACAGGAATTTTTAGTAGTTACAGTAAACCCGGATTGGGTAAGGAGTGCCTACATAACCCAAAACCCGGATGCATTTATTAAAGTTGCAACCATGCCTTCTTATAATGACGATGCAGGCAATGTAATTGTTTTAAATGCCCAGGGGAAAATTACAGACGAAGTACCCTACAGTGATAAGTGGCACTTTAAACTGCTCGACAACAAAGAAGGCGTTAGCCTTGAAAGAATTGATTACGATGCTTCCTCCACCCTGCCGGATAACTGGCACTCAGCAGCAACAAGTGTAAACTACGGAACACCCACTTATAAAAATTCGCAGTTCCGCATAAAAGATGGTGTACAGGGGGAAGTTAAATTATCTCCTGAAATTGTTAGTCCCGATAATGATGGCATGGATGATTTTGCTACAATTGATTACAGTTTTCCATCTGCCGGTTACACAGCATCCATTACTATTTTTGATGCAAATGGCAGGCCTGTACGCTATTTACAGCGCAATGCCCTTTGTGGCACACAAGGAAGTTTTAGGTGGGATGGATTAGGAGAAAAGAACCAACAACTGCCAACCGGTGTGTACGTTGTACTGACAGAAGTATTTAACCTGAGTGGAAATAAAAAAATATTTAAAACGCCCATTGTAGTGGCAAGGAGAAATTAACAGCGTAAAATGAATTTTTTTTAAAGTAGTTACCTGCGTTTTTTAGGAAAAGTACAGGCATAAAAAAAGGTTTTCATTATTACTATATTAGTTTAATAATGAGAACCTCGGGCAAGCTGTGTACGTTCTATCTCTAGGAAGCAATGAAATTTTTCAATCGATTAAACTCCTTTGTAGAACTAGACACAAAAAGGGCGTTGCAAAAAGCAACAAATGAATTTGCCATAGAGGCAAACATGGTTTGGTTGTTTGATTGGTTTGTCATGATATTGAATTTGAATGTAAAGTTAAATATCAATTAGGTAAATTCATAACGTGTTTTTGCTGAATTTTATTTACCGTAATTTCCGAAGTATTCAACGCTGAAACACGCTGTATTATTGCATTTATAGTTAAATACAACTGATTTTTAATCAGTTTTTCAACGGTTTCAACAGGTAATCCAGTCCATTCAGCTTTATTTCGTACATAGTTGCCAGCAACATCCCCAATTTTCCTTTAGGAAAACCTTTTCGTTGAAACCATTCCAGGTACGATACCGGTAAATTGCACAACAGAGTACCTTTATATTTTCCAAAGGGCATTTCCATTTTAACCAACTGGTACAACAGCTCACTATCAGGGCCAGCATTCATGTTATCCATCTTACTTTTTTTATTGAATTATAGTAGGCAAAGTTCTTAATTGACCGCCGGATTAACTGTTTAATCTTATACGGTTATACACATATTTATACGTTTAATCCACCAATTGATTTTTGGTGCAACAAATGGTACTTTATTACTCAATGCTTTTATACATTTACTAAATACAATTTAACCTGTTTTATTGCTATAGCTTAAATCAATAGTTTTTTAAATTACCAACTGTTTCTTGTAACCCAAATAACAGCCAGTTGCATTCAATTATTCAACTGGCTGATTCTTTAAAATACGTATGCTATACAAATTAAATGACTTTGGCAATGGAATTACTGCACCCATCAAAGTATGGGTATTGGCTCCCTATGTAAACACCGGGGACGAAAATTTAAATTACTATTACGACTTTTCGCAAAGCATACAGGAATATACGAACACTTTTGCGGCCATGCATATTGCCTGGCAATGGCAGCAGGTAACTACTATCGATTACATTGAAATAATAGAAAAAATTGTAGCGGAAAAAAAAACCGGACTTTATTTTCCCATTGTATTGAATATTTGTGATGGAGACGAAATCAATGGCGCACCTGGTATTTCGGTGGTAAAATTATTGGAATTAAAAGGGCTGGTTTTTACCGGGGCCGATTCATTTTTTTACGACATCACAACTTCTAAAATACCCATGAAAAAGGCCTTTGATAATGGGCATGTATCAACTGCCCCATGGGAAGCCATTCATAAAAAGGAACAAAATATTGAAGGTATTTTTGAACGGCTTGGCTGCCCCATCATACTGAAGCCCGCTGTATCAGGCGGCAGCATGGGCGTGGGCATTAAGAATGTTGTTGATACAGAAGCAGGATTGCAGGAGCAGATGGATAAACTGTTTTCCGGCTACCGTGGCTGGAATTTAGCTTCAGATGGTTTGATAGCAGAAGCATTTGTACAGGGTGAAGAATATACTACGCTCATTGTTGGTTCTTATAACAATCCTTCCGCAGCTACTATCTACATGCCGGTTGAAAGATTATTTCATGCCTCCTTACCCGACACTGAAAAATTTTTGAGCTTCGACAGGCTGTGGGAAATTTATGAAGATGAATCTGCCATGCCCAACGAGGATAATTTTTATGAATACGCTTTGCCAGAAAGTTCTGTTATTACGGCAATAAAAAACCTAAGCTGGGAAGCATTTGTGGCAACCAAAGGCACGGGGTACACCAGGGTTGATATCCGCAGGGATAAAAATACAGGGCGCCTGTTTGTGCTGGAAGTAAATGCTCAATGCGGCATCAGTGAAGATGAAGATTATACATCTATCGGGGCTATACTGCGCCTGGGTAATACAACATTTGTACAACTGCTTACAGCAATCATCACCCATGCACTTACAAGAAACAACATCATACTGGTTGAAAATACAGCTGTTAAAAAGATTGCCTGATTTAAGATATGTCCGATTCAAAACAACAAGACAGAAATAACAACATTTCTACAGCTTCAACAATACAATGGAAAGGCCTGCGTATTTGTGTTTTACAACCTGATTATTCTACCTCTGCGGTAGATTACCAGCATTACGATCCGGTAAGAAATTTATCAGGCCTCATTCCGGAGGCATTGATAGATCATGTGTTGATCAACAAACTAACAACCTACCGGCAACTAAAAGATTTAAAGAAAAAAAACTACGACATTTTTGTAAACCTATGCGAAGGTTACCTGGAATGGGAAGTACCTTCCATAGATGTTATTTATACACTGGAATTATTAAAATTACCTTTTACAGGTCCAACTTCTTTACTGTACGACCCTCCAAAAGAATTAATGAAATATGTAGCGTACACGGCCAATGTGCTTACACCTGCCTATGCATTAATTGAAGATGAAACAACTGTTGAACAAGACTGTAAACACCTGCGCTATCCAATGTTTGTAAAGCCACACAAAGCCGGGGATAGTCTTGGCATTGATGATACAAGTGTAGTACATAACCCTGCGGAATTGAGAAAAAAAATAAAGGAAATTATTGATGAATATAGTCCGTTGCTGGTGGAGGAATATGTAAATGGAAGAGAGTTTACAGTGATGATTGCGGCAACCGGCGATACTCAAAAACCCATTACATTTAAACCGGTTGAATACATTTTTCCGGAAGGAAAATACTTTAAAACCTATTCACTTAAAACAACCGAGCTGCATCCAACTGCCAATGTTCCTGTAACAGATGAAAATATCGACCAGCAGTTAAGAGCAGCAGCGGTGGATATTTTTGCCGGTTTTGGCGGGGTAGGTTATGCACGGCTGGATTTTAGGATGGATGCTGCAGGCAAACTTTTTTTCCTGGAAATAAATTTTACCTGTTCGGTATTTTATATTGATGGATATGAAGGCAGCGCTGATTATATACTTAAACATGATGGTTTTGGACAGGCTAATTTTCTAAAGCAAATTATTACAGAAGGCATTGAAAGGCACCGGCAGCAGCAAAACAAATTTGTAATGAAAGGCAGTGCGCTGGCAGGTTATGGCATTTATGCCACCGCTAATATGGAAGCGCATGAATTGATTTTTAAAGGAGAAGAAATGCCGCAGCGTATTGTAACCCGCAGGCATGTTGATAATAACTGGAATATAAAGGAAAAAGAAATTTTTAGCAGATATGCTTATCCTTTAAGCAAAGAGGTTTTTCTATTATGGGATAATGACCCAACTGGATGGGCACCCCAAAATCATAGTTGCAACCCAAATACGGCTTATGAAGGATTAAATGTAAAAGCCTTGCGATCCATAATAAAAGGGGAAGAACTTACCCTCGATTATGCATCCTTTCTGGATGAGCATATGGAGCCGTTTCAATGCAGTTGTGGCACTGCAGGTTGCCGCGGCCTTATTGCCGGAATGGCCAATAATTCGGTAACCGAAAGAGAAAGAGCGGAAAATTTTTTAGAAGGGCAAAATAACAATAACTCATTTACCTCAAAAAACAGCTAAATTTTAATAATCTAAAAATGCAGTTTACACCTCCAACTAACTCCTTCGGGGAGGTTGTAAATCATCTACACTAATCCTGTCAATATCTTTATCATCGGTAACGTCAGGCTTTTTTTCCAATACAAATTTTACCAGGAGGTAGCCGCCAAAACCAGCAAACAAACCAATGGCGAGTATGGGATATAAATTTTCTTTCCCGTATAATAATATCCCAATTGCAACACCAATAAATTCTGCAGCAACCCAAGCCAATATGGTATTTAACCACCATGCACGACGGGGTAAACCTTTTTTTTCAGCAAGTTTTCCATTCATCCAACATAGGAAAACCAACGCGATTATTTCTATCATAGAAGTATATTTTTATGCTGCACTAATAAACTTAAACCTGCTAACAATTATTGCTGAAGAAGCACTTAAACCAAGTCAATATCAAAATTTACCAGTTGTACAAATTCTCCAATTCTTTGGTCAATATCTGCCTTCGTAATTTCTTTCAATCTGTTAGGACCAAATTTTTCCACACAAAAACTAGCCAATGCACTACCCACAATAATGGCTGTCTTCATATTTTCAAAACTGATGTCTTTTGTTTTGGCAATATGTCCCATAAAACCACCAGCAAATGTATCACCGGCGCCTGTTGGGTCAAATACTTCTTCTAATGGTAGTGCCGGTGCAAAAAATACATGGCTTTTGTGAAATAACAAAGCACCATGCTCTCCTTTTTTTATAATTAAAAACCGGGGGCCCATATCCATTATCTTTTTAGCAGCTTTTACAATACTGTATTCACCACTCAATTGCCTTGCTTCACTATCATTTACCATCAGCACATCTACCTGTTTCAACACTTCTTTCAGTCCGTCTAATGCTATCTCCATCCAAAAGTTCATGGTATCCATTACAATCAGCTTAGGCCTCACTTTTAGCTGGTTGATAACGCTTAACTGAATATCAGGAGAAAGGTTGCCCAGCATTAAAAACTCAGCACCCTGGTAACTTTCGGGCACTATTGGTTTAAAATCAGCCAGCACATTCAGGTCGGTTGCCAGTGTATCACGACTATTCATATCAAGATGATACTTGCCACTCCAAAAAAACGATTTTTTATCAGCTACAATTTCCACCCCATCCAATTCCACGCCTCTTTTCGTTAGTTCATCCATTTCTTCCTGAGGAAAATCGTATCCTACAATTGAAATTTGTTGTATGGGCGTTGTAAAATTAGCCGCTGCATATGCTATGTAAATGCCTGATCCGCCAATTATTTTATCTACTTTTCCAAAGGGTGTTTCAATGGCATCGAAAGCCATGGTACCTACCGATATTAATGACATGTATGTTTTATTTGTTTTTTTACGTTGCAAAAGTAATGGATTGAAGGCGGTTTTGGGCAAGCCCGGAATAATTTAGCATTACAGATTGGCTTAAATGAAATTGAGCTGATGGATTCAAAAAATATAGATGAAACCTTAAACTGCCATTGTTTGACAGTTGTTTCAGCGTGGACATTTTATGTAATGGTAACGATATAAAAACACCAGTTTAATCGTGATTCAAACAGATTGCTTCTTTATAAATCTTTCATTGTGTGTTGCCCCAATTTCAGCATTCTTAAAAAAACTTTGTGATACTGATAAAACTTCATTCACTTTGTAAAAAAAAACATTTTGTTACTACAAATACATCCCGAAAATCCACAACCCAGGTTGATTAAGCAAGTGGTTGAATGCCTGAAAGATGGTGGCGTAATCGTGTACCCCACCGATACCATTTACGGGCTTGGCTGCGATATTATGCAACACAAAGCTATTGACAGCATTTGCAGCATTAAAAATATAAATCCACAAAAGTCGCAACTGTCCTTTATTTGCAAAGACCTCAGCAACCTGAGCGATTACACCAAAAGCATAGATACGCCACTTTACAGGATGCTGAAAAATTATTTACCCGGTCCTTACACGTTTATTTTACCCGCCAGTAAACTTGTGCCTAAAATTTTGCAAAGCAAAAAAAGCACCATTGGTTTGCGTATTCCCAACAATGTTATTTGTCAGGATATTTTAGCTGCTTTGGGAAACCCTATTTTAAGTACATCACTACCCGGCGAAATGGTAGAAGATTATACGGATCCGGAAATAATTTACAGTCGGTTTGAAAACCTGGTGGATTTTGTTATTGATGGAGGTACCGGAGGTATGATACCATCTACCATTGTGGACTGCACCACAGATGAATGGACAATTACAAGGCAGGGATTGGGAGAATGGGAGAGTTAAAAAGCGAAGAAGGATTCGTATTCAAAATCAACCATCTTCAACAACAATCAACCACCTTCAACAACATTCAACCATCTTCAACAACAATCAACCATCTTCAACAACATTCAACCATCTTCAACAACAATTGACCATCTTCAACAACAATTAACCATCTTCAACCATTCAACCATCTTCAACCATCTTCAACCATCTTCAACCATATTCAACCATATTCAACCATATTCAACCCTTAACCATCTTCAACAAATTCAGCCATCTTCAACCCTTCAACCAATATTAAACTTCTTCTCCCTTCTCCACCAAAAACAAATACACTTCTTTAGGTCCGTGAACACCGGTTACCAATGTTTTTTCGATATCAGCAGTACGACTGGGGCCACTGGCAAAAGTGATAAAAGAGGGTATATTGCCGGCATACTTTTCTTTGAGTAATTGCAGCGCATCTTTTACGTCGTACACCAACTGGTTGGTGCAGGCAATGCAGATGTGCACGGGTGCATAAACACTGGCTGTGCGGCCATGCTCTTCGGCGGAACTAAGTACTATGCTACCTGTCCGTGCAACGAGCATTTCACAACCTGTAATAGATGCATCACAAGTAGCAAGACTTATAGTGTTGCTATACCTGTTGGACCATTTAGGATTGCTGCAAAATATTTTTGTCCAATCTTTAGCAGCTATTAATTGCTGCAATTGCTGGTGCAGGTCTGCTTCTTTTTCACAATACACAAATTTGCCCTGCAGTTTTGTAAACGTTTCGGCAAAAGTTACTTCCAGGTGATCGGTAGCCGGCATATAAATATCCGATGTACCTTCGCTGTGTGGAAAAGGTAAAGGCACTGGATTACTCAGTGCCTTTCTTATTTTTTTTAAAATATTTTCTTTGGCGGTTGTTACGCTCATGCTTCCATTTATTTTAGCGCCCCCTATGCTTTATCTGGAGTAGCTTCACTAGTAATAACTTCTGTAACAGGCGTTTCAAGGGGAGTTATCACATTTTCAGCAGCTGCATTTTCAATAATATCAGGAACATCCAATGTTTTTCTTTCTTCAAATGGCCTTTTGCCAATCAAGGTTTCTACATCGCTTTTAAACAATACTTCTTTCCTTAATAATTCCTTGGCCAATTTTTCTACGTCACCTTTTTTTTCCGTTAATAATTCCTTTGTTCTTACGTAAGCTACCTCAATCAATTTGCGTACTTCCTCGTCAATCATCTTACCGGTTTCCTCACTATAAGGTTTGGTAAAAGTATTTTCCTGGTTAGGATCGTAATAACTGATGTTACCTATTTTATCATTCATACCGTAAACCGTAATCATACTGTAGGCAATACGTGTTATCTGCTGCAAATCGTTGCTGGCTCCTGTGCTAATTTTTCCGAAGAAAATATCTTCACTTGCCCTGCCGCCCAATGTCATACAAATCTGGTCCATCAACTGATCGGTGTTGTAAAGGTATTGTTCCCTTGGTGTGTATTGAGCATAACCCAACGCAGCTGTACCTCTTGGAACCACTGTTACCTTCAGCAAAGGATATGCATGCTCCAGGTACCAGCCGCAAATAGCGTGGCCTGCTTCATGGTATGCAATAATTTCTTTTTCCTCCGGAGAGATGATTTTATTTTTCTTTTCCAATCCGCCTATAACTCTGTCGATGGCATCCTGAAAATCGCTCATGTCTACAGCTTCCTTGTTTTTACGGGCGGCTATCAACGCAGCTTCGTTACAAACGTTGGCGATGTCTGCACCGGCAAAGCCCGGTGTTTGTTCTGCCAGTTTATGAATATCCAGCGTGGTAGAAATTTTTATTGGTTGCAGATGCACTTTAAATATTGCCTCTCTTCCTACCATATCGGGCTTATCAATCGTAATTTGTCTATCGAATCGTCCTGGTCTTAACAAGGCTGTATCCAATACATCCGGACGATTGGTAGCTGCTAAAATGATGATACCTAAATCTGTACCAAAACCATCCATTTCTACCAGCAACTGGTTTAGGGTATTTTCCCTTTCATCGTTGCTCATCATTACGTTTTTGCCACGTGCCCTTCCTATTGCGTCTATCTCATCAATAAAAATTATGCAAGGAGCTTTTTCCCGTGCCTGCTTAAACAAGTCTCTAACACGACTAGCACCCACACCTACAAACATCTCCACAAAATCACTTCCACTTAAGCTAAAGAAAGGGACTTGTGCTTCGCCGGCAACAGCTTTTGCCAACAAGGTTTTACCTGTACCCGGAGGGCCAATTAATAAAGCGCCTTTAGGTATTTTACCACCCAATGCTGTATACTTTTTAGGATTTTTTAAGAAGTCAACAATCTCCATCACTTCCACTTTAGCTTCATCCAACCCTGCCACATCTCCAAAGTTGATGTTAACCCTGGATGCTTTATCAAACAAAGTAGCTTTTGATTTGCCGATATTGAAGATGCCGCCTGGTCCGCCGGCACCACCGCCTGGTCCGCCTACTTTACGCATCATCATCACAAACAGTAAACCTATCAAAATGATGGGCAATAACGTGGATACAATCTGGCCAAATAATTCACCTTCGTCATCCGGAAAATCAGGCACCTTGCGAACATTGGGATTTTTATCGTAAAAACCTACCATCAATTCTCCGATAGTTTTATCTTTTGCAATCCCGAAAAACAATTGTGGTCCGCCTGTATTTTTCATCATCACATCATACAATGGCTTTCCCAGTGTTTCCTGGTAAAATGCAGCATGACTTTTTAAGGAATCAACATATAAAAAAACCCTGACGAGGCTTTTATTACGTATTGTTTTGGTCTTTTCTACATCGCCCAATTTAACCATTTCATAAAACTTCACCTCCGAAGTTTCGGCGCCTGCCACTGCTACGCCACGGAAAAAGTTGTAGCCAATCAATGCCGCAAAGGCAATTCCGTAAATCCAATAAATATTAAACTTAGGTTTCTTTTTACCAGTGGGGCTTTCTTCGCCGAGTGGTGATAAAATGGGACTTTTTTTCTTGCCGGTTTCTGTTTGCTTTTCGTCTGCCATATAAATTGTGTGCAAATTATTATTGGGTGCTGTTTATTTATTAAGTGGGGTATTTTTAAAAAATGTTTAATTATGCTCCATCGAAGGTGCATCGCTCCACATTTCTTCTAGCTGGTAAAATTTTCTTGGCTCGGGCAGCATAATGTGAACCACCACATTTACATAATCAATTAAAATCCATTGCTGTGCCTGCCTTCCTTCATGTTTAAAGGAAACTTCACCGCATTTGTCTTTTACATCTTCTTCCACAAAATCGGCAATTGCCTTCAACTGCGTTGGATTGGTTGCTTCACAAATGATAAAAAAATCGGAAACTGCTTCCGGAATCTTCCTAAGGTCCAGACTTACAATATTCTGCCCTTTTTTTTCCAGGATAGCATTGATGATGGTTTTAAAAATCTTAGTATTTCTCGTTAACCTTGTAACACTGCTTTTTTTACGATTGGCTAATACGTCTAGATTGTTCAAATTTATTCATTTATTTTTTATGATATGATGGATATCCATCTTACTGATTTACAAACGATTTTTCCGGTTTCTTTATTTTCTGGCCGGTTGCCTGTAGCTTGCAATGTTTTCAAAAATACAATTTCTTTACTAATCATACCAGCATGTCTACAGATGCTTCAATTTTTAACGTATTGCAAAGTGTTGATAGTACCAACAACTATGCCATGGCAAAGGTTCATGCAGGAATGGCGAAACACGGAGATTCTTTCTTTACCATGCAACAAAATAACGGCAAAGGCCAGCGTGGCAAGCATTGGGTGGGAAGTAAAGACGAAAATATTGCCATCAGTATTGTTATTGAACCTTCTGTACTTGGTTTATCTCAACCGTTTAAACTTTCTGCTGCTGTTGCACTTGCAACCTTTTATTTTTTTAGCGCCTATGCAGGTGATGAAACCAGCATTAAATGGCCCAATGATATTTATTGGCGTGACAGAAAGGCAGCAGGTATATTAATTGAAAATGTAATAGGGAGCAAAGGTCTGCAATTACCGGGGCCGGATAATGTGCTTTGGAAATATGCCGTAGCAGGTATTGGAGTGAATATTAACCAAACCCAATTTGATGCAGCGTTGATAAATCCTGTATCGCTAAAACAAATTACAGGTAAAAATTTTGATTGTACCGAACTGGCAAGGCAACTTCAGCAAATGATATTAGCCGAAGTTGAAAAAGTGCTGAATGGTTCTTTTGAAAAAACCTTGCAGCAATACAATGAACATTTATTTAAAAAAGATTGTAGGGTTCAGTTAAAAAAAGATACTGTTTTATTTGAAACAACTATACAATCTGTAAACGAAGCAGGACAACTATTAACGACCGATTTAATAGATAACCATTTTGATTTTGGCGCAATTGAATGGGTGTTGAAATAAGTGCGGCTGGCAGCTATATTCATTTAAAAACCAGTGCCATGTTAAGAATAGAATGACGTATCGAATGGTGGATGGTAGAATATTGACCATTCAATGTCGTTGACTTAAGGACAACCGCCGTAAGGGTTTGCAACCGCTTACGGGGTTTGGCTAACCCCGACGGCGGCTATCAGCCCCGTCGGCGGTTGATCAGGGACTAACCAAAACTTAAGTCAACGACATTCACCATTCACCATTGACAATTCACCATTCACCATGCAGTATTTTATTCATCCTCTGCATTTCTGGCTTCTACTTCGTATTTATTATTGTGGTAACCATGCAGGATACTTTCCCAAACATATTTCAGCATAAATAATAAATACCCATACCGTTTAAACTGCCGGATATGGCAAAGCTCGTGCTTTACCCATTGGGGATTATTTAAAAAATCAGCACATGAAGTATGATGAAGATGAATGGTTTTGCCAATAACAATGGCTACAGAACTGGCTTTCAGCTTTTTTGCGGCCAGCCAGGCCACCCAGGAATTTTCTTTGATTGTGTAGTTTTCGTTAGCCAATTTCCTTAAAGGCGTTTAATATTTCTTCGGTATGTTGCTTGCTTTTGGGTTTTAAAAATATCTTTTTAATAATACCTTTTTCGTCTATTAAAAAAGTGGTACGCAGAAGGCCCATGTATGCTTTACCGTACATTTTTTTTTCACCCCAAACGCCGTACTTGTCTATAACAGTACGTTCAGTATCTGCAAGCAACGTAAAGGGCAACGTGAATTTAGTTTCAAACTTTTTGTGTTTGGCTACTTCATCGGGACTAACACCTAATACAATGATGCCTTCATTTTGCAAAGCAGCATAATTATCCCTCAAGTTGCAGGCCTGTTCTGTACAGGTTGGTGTATTATCCTGCGGATAAAAATACAACACTACTTTTTTGCCTTTAAACTGTGCCAGCGAAACCTTATCGCCGTTTTGGTCAACTCCTGTAAATTCGGGTGCTTTAGTTCCTTCTGTTAGGTGTGTCATAATAATATTTATTCTCTCCAATCCCCTAAATGGTTTCTTGGTGTAAGTTAATAGTTGCTTTAATGATTTCTTTAGAGAAAATGTCAAAAAGATACTTGCCTTTAAGCCCCCTTTGGCGGTTGGGGCAACGTGGGAAACTTACCGGGTAAACCTATAAACCCTCTCCGTTTTATTTCCCACACAATCTTCCACGCTTATCTTTAATTCATGTGCTCCTGCCGGGCAATGTTCATCAAATTTATAAATGAATGTTTTGCCTTTATCATTGCTGAACCGCAGCCACTTGCCATTCAACGTTGCCCTGAAATTCATTAACTCTTCTGTATCATCCAAAATAACAAACGCAATGCGATTTAGTTTAGCGGCATTCATCCCATCTTTAAATCCAACAGGTCTGATGGTTGGCGAAGTAACATCTGTAAGCAATTCCACATTACCCAGCGCCTTGAAACTGGCTTTGTACCAATTGCTCTCTTTACCATTTATTACCGGCGCAGCTTTGGCATAATCATCTTTACTACCCCACCAACGGTGCATTACCATTTTATCAGGATATGCAGTATTGGTATTTTTTATGTAGATGGGGAACATAGCCTGCACCGGGATGTTACCGGATTGCAGCTGATAAGCCGGCTCACCGGTTTTTCCTTTAATATCCGTTAGTTTAAAGTAGAAAGAATCGTACAAATGTGTTTCGGGTAAATACAGACTGATGTCGCTATTTTCAAACACATTTACATAGCCGGGTTTAAACAAGTAGGGCGACGATGGGGCAGTATAAACAGGTGCATTCCCATTGCTTTTTACAGCAAATTGTACAACCGCTGTATTGCCTTCGGTATCCTTAACGTCAATTTTTATTTGCCGGGTTTCAACAGCATTAATATTAATAACACCATCTCCGTTTACTTCTTTATAAATACTATTTTTATAACCTGGCAACCTGCTGAGATGCTGCACAAAAGGCCCGCCGGTACTGCGTAATTTGTAATCGATGTGTGCATTTAAATACCGGGTTTCATCATAACTGATACTGTCTAGCTGGAACCCAATTACTGGTTGATTATCTACAAATAAGTCAGCTTCAAAAATGCCATTTGGGTTCGATGAACCATTGCTTCTGTCTACTGCAGCAATGGCAAAACTTACTTTGTTAAAAGGAAATATCACTGTTGCAGGAACTGTTACGTAAATTCCATTTACCTTTTTTATCGGAATAAATTTGGGGCTTTGTTCGTATGTGCTTTTTGTGCGGTCGTAAACAGCAAGCCGCATTACAGCCGGAGCAACATTATCCGGCACCGGTAAACCAAATAGCAAAGGGTTAAGTACTTTATCTGTTTTAGTATCCCGTATTTCAAAATGTACATGTGGGCCTTGCGAGCCACCTGTGTTGCCACTCCAGGCAATGAACTGGCCTTTTTTTACAGAAAATAAATTGGCAGGTATGTCAATAAAAACTCTCCAGCTTTCCAATTGGTATTGTTGCTCCGTTACATATTTTTCCAACGCAGGATTAAACTCGTTTAAGTGTGCGTACAAGGTGGTAAGTCCATTGGGATGGTTGATGTAGATGCACCTTCCAAAACCGAAAGGTTCAATTTTTACTTTGGCAATATAACCCTCGGCAGCAGCCAGCACCGGCATGTTTTCACGCTGATCCGTTCTGCAATCCAAACCCATGTGATAGTGATTGGGCCTCAGTTCGCCAAAGTTGGCTACTATTGATTTTTTTGCCTGCACAGGCCAGGAAAAATACCCTTTGGGATATTTTTTTACAGAAAAAATTTGGGCAGATGTAACTACTACACTATTTAAAAATAAAATAAATACAAGGATATTTTTGATCACTACTTTATGGGTTTTTGCTAAAAAATCAAATGTACTTGTAAAAAGAAAAATTTGGCGCAGATAGTTACTTTTAAACTGTGAATAACGTGGTAAAATATTTTAAGAGACAAATTTAAAAATCTGTTTTGTTGAACAGTTACTCCTTTAAGAAATCAGTACAAGATAGAACCGCTATTTAATAGTAGCCAACGAAGCCTCAAACTTTTTAAATCGAAGGTCCAAATCTTGTAAAAGTTTTGCCTTAACCGCTGGCTCTTTAATAAAGCTGTAAATAATGCTGTTGTAAACAAACTGTTTTATATCCGGATAACTGATTTCCTTATAACGCTTAGCCAATAATACATACTGTGCTGTTAAGTTAGTTCTTAATACCCCTGCATCATCGGAACTGATTACGATAGGTACGCCAAACTTTTTATACAGCATTATGGGATGCTGATCATCTTTTACTTTCAAAATAAATTCATTGCTTACTAAATTTATTTCAACAGGAATTTTATGCCTGGCCATGTACCGAAGCAGATCGTACGCACTTTGCTCGTAAGCCATATCAACACCATGACCAATTCTGTTAGCGCCTGCAGTGTAAACGGCCTCGCTAATGTGTCGGGTCAACTCTTCGGGCATTACCATGCCCATGGCTAATTCACCGGCATGCATTGAATATTTTACGGATGGATATTGGCTATGGCAATACTTAAACAGCAACATGTGCAGCCAATAATCTTTCATGGATGTTTCGCCATTTTCCGGTGTTACAATATTTACACCTGTTATCAATTGGCTGTTATCAGCAGAAATAAATGCCAACACCAGGTTTTTAAAAAGATCGATGGGTTGCATAAACCGCAAAACAAAATTCTGGTATCGCAGGGTAAATTTTTCGTCATCAACAGCTGTTTCCTTGTGCAGGTTTTCTACAACATTTTTATTGAAGCTGATGGCAGAATCCATTGCCCCCATTTTGATAAAAACGTTGTGCAGCGAATCCAGTAGTTGCAGGATGGCTGTTTCGTTTTTTTGAGCAGCCAATTGCTGAAGCCTGCTGTTGAGCGGATACAATTGACTACAGTTGATGTTAGACAAAACAGGAAGAAACTGTGTTTCGATATAGCTAACGTTTTCTTTGATTGCCCTATTCTTTAATTCTGCAATACCTTCTTTAAAGCGCCCATCAGCAACAGGCCAAAACTTATCAAAGCTTTCAAAAAAAAGTTTGTCGGATGGATAATCAGCAGCATTATAATCCTTTACAGACCATCTTCTCAAAATCATTTCTTTGTATTTGTACAGTTCATCATTTTTTTGCAGCGTAGAAAACAGTACCCAATTATTATCTGAATTTGGTTTATCCTTTGCCACCTCCATGGTAGTGGTGTTAAGATAATAGTTGCTCTTAATAGCATAGTCCAATAAAGGTTCGGCATAAATGGAGCCGCTGTAATGATGGTGCAAGTCTCCACCCTTAGGCATTTGAGAAAAAAACGCCGTAAGCTCTGCTGTATTATTCCTGATTTTATTAAAATACTTTTCTGCTGTTGTTTGTGCAATACAGCAATTAAATACCAATGCTAAAACTATAAAAGAGGTATGCTTCATTTGTTTGGATGTTACTTAATAGCAGTTTTTTGCTGCAAAAGATACTATATAAAAATGCCCATAAAGATATTCGGTACAAGAGTGATTATTTATTTTTTTTGCTAAAAAAAATAACAAAATCATATTTGCAATGAAGCCAGTTACATCCAGAATGTCTGGTTAAAAAAAAATTATCCATGGTGGATAATTTTTTTTAATTGAAATATTATTTTCAGACAGCTTAGTGATGCTGAGCGCTACACCGCACTTGTAAATTGCCGTAAAAACCGCACATCATTTTCGCTGAATAAACGTAAATCTTTTATCTGGTATTTGAGCATGGTAATTCTTTCTACGCCCATGCCAAAGGCAAAGCCGGTGTATTTGTTACTATCGATGCCACAGTTATCCAGCAGGCTTGGATGCACCATACCGCAGCCCAGTATTTCAACCCAACCAGTATGCTTACAAACATTACAACCCTTTCCACCACAAATCAGGCAACTGATGTCCATCTCTGCACTTGGTTCTGTAAAAGGAAAATAACTTGGCCGAAAACGCACTTTAATCTCGCCTTTGGCGAGACCAAACATTTCCTGTACAAAGAAATACAACGTTTGCTTCAAATCTGCAAAAGATACATTTTCTGCAATGTACAAGCCCTCTACCTGGTGAAAAAAACAATGTGCCCGGGCACTGATGGTTTCATTGCGGTACACCCTTCCCGGACAAATAATCCGGATGGGTAATTTGCCTTTTTCCATTTCCCTCACCTGCACGCTGGAGGTATGTGTACGCAGCAGCCAATCGGGGTTTTGAGAAATATAAAACGTATCCTGCATATCACGGGCAGGGTGATTTTCCGGTAAATTAAGTGCGGTAAAATTATGCCAGTCATCTTCAATTTCAGGTCCTTCAGCAACAGCAAAACCAAGGCGTTGAAATATGGAAACAATCTGGTTACGCACCAGGCTTATCGGGTGCCTGCTTCCCAATGGCAACGGATCGCCGGGCAAGGTTAAATCGATTGTATAAGCAGCGGATGAAACCTGCTCTGCTGTGGCTGCTTTTAGCTCCTCATATCTTGCTTCGGCAAAAACTTTAAACTCGTTCAGCAGCTGCCCAAATTCTTTTTTTCTGTCTGCAGCCACATTTTTCATTTCACCCATTACGTCCTTCACCAGGCCTTTGGTACCCAGATATTTTATGCGGAAGGCTTCTGCCTCTTCACTTTTATTAGCAACAAAATGCTTAATTTCTTTTTTATAGGTATCTATCTTTTGCAACAAATTATCCATGGCGCAAAGATAAGGAAGGATTTGGGATCTGTGATTTGAGATCTGTGATCTTTGATTTGTGATTTGTGATTTGTGATTTGTGATTTCTGATCTATGATTTATGAATAGCAATGATAGTATTAAACCCGTCAAATAACTCCCCTTTAGGGGATGGGGGCAAACACCTAAAATAAGTCCCAGCTAGCCAGTGGGGATGGGGCATATCTTTGATTTGTAATCTGTGATCTATGAGTTGTAATCTGTGATCTATGAGTTGTGATTTATGATTTATGAGTTGTGATCTTTGAATTATGAACAGCAATGAAAGTATTAAACCCGTCAAATAACTCCCCTTTAGGGGATGGGGGCAAACACCTCAAAATAACTCCCCGCCAGCCAGTGTGGATGGGGGCAAATTTTTCATTTGGAATTTGTATTGTTATCGATCGTTCATCAATGTAAAGTTGTAAACCAACACTTATTTGCTAAGTTTGCTCAAAATAAAATACGATGTACGATTTGCTCGATTTTCTTACCCCGGTGGATACCTTTTTATTAAACAACGATGAAGGTTACAACGACGGGCAACTGGCAAAACACATAGCAACCTATCAACACGAAATGCCGGATGTAAGAGAGGCGGATATTGTATTGTTAGGCGTAAGCGAATACCGTGGCGGCGGTCTTTTTAAAACATCACTCGATGCAGCCAATACCATTCGCAAACAGTTGTATCAACTGCATTACTGGCACAGCGATATTAAGATTGCAGATATTGGTAATATTGAACCGGGCGCTACCATTGCAGATAGTTATGCGGCTATTAAAACCGTACTGATAGAACTATTGCAATTGAAAAAGACGGTAATAATTTTAGGCGGCTCACATGATGTAACACTTGCACAGTATTATGCCTACAAAGAAATGGGTAAAATAATTGAGGCCACCTGCATTGATGCCACCATAGATTTAAGAGGCGAAAGTGCCTTGCGCAACGAAAACTTTTTACTGGAGATGCTTACCAGCGAACCCAATATGGTAAAGCATTATAACCACGTGGGGTTTCAAAGCTATTTGGTTCACCCCCGTATGCTGGAGACAATGGACAAGCTCCGCTTTGATTGCTACCGGGTAGGCAGGGCCAAAGAAAACCTGGAAGAAATGGAACCCGTAATAAGGAATACCCACCTGCTGAGTTTTGATATTAATGCCATCAAGTACAGTGATGCACCATCTTCCAGGTGTAGTCCAAATGGCTTTACTGGTGAAGAGGTATGTGCCTTGTCCCGCTATGCAGGACTAAGCCCCTTAGTGAGCAGTTTTGGTATTTATGGATACGAGCCTGCAGAAGATGTAAACGAATTAACAGCTAAACAAATAGCCCAAATGCTTTGGTATTTTATAGATGGTAAAAACCGTAGTAAGCAAGAAGCCTCTCTGTTAGACAGGCAATATTTTAATGAGTTCAATACAGTGTTTGCGGAAGTGGATACTGTATTTCTTCAAAGTAGAAAAACAGGCCGGTGGTGGATGCAATTGCCCAACGAAAAATTAATTCCCTGCAGTCACCAGGATTATATCACTGCCAGCCGAAATGAAATACCCGAGCGGTGGTTGAGGAGCCAGGAGAGGGAGTAGAGGAAGTTGACGGTGGTTGAAGAAGGTTGAAGAAGGTTGAAAATGGTTTAATGTTGTTGAAGATGTTTAAGAAGGGTTAACGGTGTTGAAGAAGGTTTAATGTTGTTGAAGATTGTTTAAGAAGGTTTAATGTTGTTGAAGATTGTTTAAGAAGGTTTAATGTTGTTGAAGATTGTTTAAGAAGGTTTAATGTTGTTGAAGAAGGTTGGAAATGGTTGAACATTTGAAAATATTATTCGCTGTTGCTGATTGTCATTTGCTCAATACCACATGCCCATTGCCATTTGCCCATTGAAATTTGCCCATTGCCATTTGCTCATTGCCACTTGCCCATTGCCATTTGCCCATGCCATTCACCACCTTATTGCACCAATAAAGATGCTTTCGCAATCTGTTCATCACTACCCATGATAATAAGGCTTTCGCCGGCGTTCATTTGATAGTTTGCAGGGGGATTAATATCGTAGCTTTTTTCAGCATTTTTTATTCCTAGTATTGTACAGTTGGTTTTATTCCATAAATCAAGATCGGATAGTAAAATAGTTTTATTGGTTTTCAATTCTGCAATACGAAACTCGCTGTTACTTCTTGTACTCATAATTGTAAGCAACTCTACTACATCGGGCTGCAGTACAAGCGTAGCCATGTGGGTACCGCCAATTTTATCCGGCATTATTACATTGTTTGCCCCTGCAATTTTCAATTTATTTACCGAGGAATCCTGAGAAGCACGACTGATAATTGTGATAGCAGGATTCAACTGTTTGGCACTCAACACCACAAAAAGATTATCAGCATCTACCGGCAAGGTTGTAATTAAAGCCCTTGCACTTTTTATTCCAGCCTCTAACAACATTTCATCTTTTGTGCCATCACCTTTTATAAAATAGGGTACTTCAAAAAATAGTTCTGCCTGGTCAAGTTCCTCTTTTTCTTCCAGCACAACAAACGGTATTTTATTGGCGTGTAAAACCTGTGCACTCTCTTTTCCATTGCGGCCAAAACCACAAATAATAACATGTCCCTGCAGGTGTTGGATTTTATTGTTCATTATTATCAATTTATATTGTTTTACCAAATCAACATCAAATAAATAGTGTGAGATGAGGGTGATAAAATAAGCAAACAACCCGATATTTATCATTATCAGTAAAATAGTAAATTCCCTGCCAGCATCACTTAGCGGTTTTACTTCAGTAAAACCAACTGAGCTCACTGTAATAACGGTCATATACAACCCTTCCAAAAAAGTATACCCATCAATTAGCATATACCCGATGGTGCCCACCAGTATCAATATTCCCAGTAAAAACATTGGCGGCAACAGCCCTTTAATAAGATTTAATTTTTTAACCAGCAACATAAGCTTACAATGATGTTGAAAATAATAACTTTAATGCCAAATGAAAAAAGAAACCGCAATTAGAAGTTTACAGGTAATTAACAGCTATTTAAAAACGGTAAGTTACATCACTTTAAGAAAGGGTAACACAACAATACAATTGATTGTATTGGCAGCGTTGGTTTTACTATTGAGCGCCTGCGGCGTCGCAAAAAAAATCAACCGGCAGGCCGATGCCATTTTATTAAAAGATTCGGTTATCAGCAGCGGACATATCGGCATTAGTATGTACGAACCTGCTACGGATAAATATTGGTACAATTTGAATGCTGCCAAATACTTTACACCAGCCAGTAATACCAAACTTTTTTCACTGTATGCAGGGTTAAAATATTTAGGTGATAGCTTAATAGCAGCAAAGTATCTGGCAGATGAAAATAATTTGTTTATCCTCCCTGCAGGCGATCCAACTTTTTTACATCCGGAATTTAATAAACAACCTTTGTTAGATTTAATAAAAGCAACTGGAGACACCATTTTCGTCTCTTTAAAAGATAATATACCTCCCTACGGACGAGGCTGGGCATGGGATGATTTTGACCAGGCATATGTTACAGAAAGAAGTATGCTACCTGTATTTGGCAACCAGCTTTGGATCAGCCCAAAACCTGTTTTAACAAAAAATCTATCCGGAAATTTGTTGACAGATTCTATGCATCTTATAGCCGCTCAGTCGCTTTACATTCAACCATATTATTTTGCAAAGGATATATTGTATCAAAAAGATGCGATGTATGCAAGAAAGAAAAATGAAAACAAATTTTTAGTAGACAGCATCACTGGTTTAACTAACATCCCCTATATCAGTAACAATGGAATTACTCAACTGGAAATTCTGAGTGATATAAGCCACAAGTCTTTTAAAACAGTTGGAAGTGAATTAAAGCTTTATGAAAAGTATAAAGTTTTAAAATCACAACCAACAGACTCTATGCTTACGCCCATGATGCACAACAGCGATAATTTTTTTGCAGAGCAAACATTGTTGATGGCAAGTAACGAACATCTTGGTTACATGAATGATGAAGCCATTATTGATACCCTGCTAAAAAAAGATTTGATAGATATTCCACAAAAGCCAAGCTGGGTAGATGGCAGCGGCCTTAGCAGGTACAATTTATTTACGCCTCAATCATTTGTTTACCTGCTAAATAAAATAAAAAATGAATTTGGCCTCGATAGATTGAAAACAATTTTACCTACCGGCGGCACCGGCACATTAAGAAATTATTATGTAACTGACAGTAGTTTTATTTATGCAAAAACAGGATCACTAAGCGGTTGCATTGCATTGAGCGGCTATTTAATAACCCGAAAAAACAAGTTGCTCATCTTCTCTGTATTAACCAATAATTTTAAAGGCCGTGCCACAGCAGTAAGGAGGGCGGTAGAGAAATTTATTAGTGGAGTTAGGCGGGATTATTAAAGGCTGCTTGTGCTCAAATAAAAAACAATTGACTGGCTTTTTTTCAATATTCATTGAGTGTAAAAAGATCACTACCTCCCAAACATTTTATCTAAATCCGTTTTCTTATATTCAGTATAAGTCGGCTTACCATTACTGGTAATGTTAGGAGCAGCGCATTGAAATAAATCTTCTACCAGCACCGTCATTTCTTTAAGCGAAAGCGCTGTACCAGCTTTAATGGATTGCTGCCATGCAAGGGAACGAAGCAGTTTTTCTCTTTTACTATATTTTAAATCGCTGCTAAAATTTTTGTATTGTTCCAGCATTTTTTCAATGGCTGTTTTTTCATTTCCCTGGAGTACATCGGCAGGCGTGCCTTGTATTACAAAGGTGTTGTTGCCAAATGGCTCCAGGTGATAGCCAAGGTAATGAAGATCGGGAAGTAATTCATTCAGCAAAACAGTATCTGCCGCTGCCAATTCAATAGTAAGCGGAAAAAGACTTTGCTGAATAGAAATGGGCTTGCCGTTGGTAGCTTTTATAAAACGTTCGTACAATACCCGTTCATGTGCATTTTGCTGGTGTATCAACAGGTATCCCTCCCGGTTTTGCACAACAATGTAGCTTTGGTGCAGTTGTATTATCTGGTGAATGGAGAATGGTGACCCGATAGCTATCGGGTGGTCAAAGGTAAATGGTGAATGGAGCGGCGAGAATGGAGAGCTGCCACTCGTTTCAACTTTAGGATTTATTAAATCATCTTTTTGAAACTGTTCATTGCCAGTAATAGAAGTATTCCCACTTTTCTGAGCGGGCTCGTAAAAACTTTTCCATTCTTTAAGGTCGCTTTTATTTTCAATAAAGTGAGCCTGGTTTTTTTGCGTAAAAGTGCTGTACAAAGATGAACTGGCGGCAGATGATTTTTTCTCCTCTGTAAATGGTTTGCTCACCGCATCGAGTTGCTGGATGGAAGCATCTAATTCAAAATCCAATGTTGGTGAAATGCTGAATTGCGCCAGCGCATGCTTTACCGCACTTTGCACAAAAGCGTACACTATTTTTTCATCTTCAAACTTTATTTCCTGTTTGGTAGGATGAACATTTATATCCACCTGTGCAGGATCCAGATCAATAAACAAGGTGTACATGGGAAAACTGTCCCTGGCAATCATACCATCAAAAGCATTCATTAAAGCATGATGGAGGTAGCCACTTTTTATAAAACGATTGTTCACAAAAAAATACTGGTCGCCCCTTGTTTTTTTGGCTGTTTCCGGCTTACCAACAAAACCGTAAATATTCATGTAATCCGATTGCTCCTGGATGCTTACCAGTTTGGCATTGTAGCTGTTGCCCAGTATTTGAACAATGCGTTGTTTAAGCGACCCCCTCTCCAAATGAAACACCTGCTGACCATTGCTGGTGAGCGAAAAGAAAATATCCGGGAAGGCCATGGAAACCCTGATAAATTCATCAACGATGTAACGTAATTCAGCTGCATTGCTTTTCAAAAAATTCCTGCGGGCAGGCACGTTGAAAAACAGGTTTTTCATGGCAATGCTGGTGCCGGTAGGCCAGGCAACTGGTTCCTGCTTTTTTACCTGGCTATTATCAATTTCTATATAAGTTCCCGTATTGTCTTCTGCTTTTTTAGATTTTAATTCTACCTGTGCAACAGCTGCAATACTTGCCAGGGCCTCGCCACGGAAACCCATGGTTTTAATGTGAAACAGATCCTGAATGTTTTTAATTTTAGAAGTAGCGTGGCGTTCAAAACTCATCCGGGCATCGGTTTCACTCATACCCTTGCCGTTGTCTATTACCTGCACAAGGGCTTTGCCTGCATCATTTACAATCAATTGAATTTCGGTTGCTTCTGCATCTACAGCATTTTCCAGCAGCTCCTTTACGGCGCTGGCAGGCCGCTGTATCACTTCGCCAGCAGCAATTTGGTTGGCAATATTATCGGGCAATAATTGTATGATGTCGGGCAAAATATTTACTATTATTTTTGGCAAAATTACAAAGATATAGGCGGATAATTTTTATTGGATCAATAAATATAGCATGTTAAGCCGTAACATTAATAATGAAACCAGCTAGAAATTTATTTAATCCTGCTAGCGATTGAATTCGCTGAAATGTGCATGTCCTCTATTTTATCAATATGAACAATGCCAGGTTGTTTACCCTTTTCAAAACTGCCAAAAACATGGTCAACCTGCAAAGCTTTGGCGCCATTGATGGTGGCCCAACCAAGCAGTTCTTGCAGCGGGATGCAATTGTTTGTAGCCAGTTGAATGGCCTTCATTTCTTCCAGCATATTCAATTGCCGGTTACTGGCATAGCTGTCTGTGCCAACAAGAATGTTGCAGTTATTTGCACGAAGCAGGTTGATTGGTGGAGCCTGTTGCTCAATGTATAAATTGGCATTGATGCAAAGGCAATGGTAAATTGCTGCGCTATTTTTTTGAATACTTTTATACTCCCTGATAAAATCAATATCTGCCTGGGAAGTAAAAGTATTGTGTACCAAAATGATCGATTGCTGTTGGGTAAAATAAGGCAACCAACTCTTCAGGCTTGTGAGCCCGGTGCTTTCAAAACCACTTATGTCAATGCCAAAGTTTTTGAATAATTCTAAAAAGCCGCCGGTTTTATGTTGATATAGTTCATTTTCTGCCTCACACTCCTGGTTGTGTATTGTAATTAGCTGCCCTGCAGTTTGCTCATTAATCAATTGAAATAATTTTTTTGATACCGAATACGGAGCATGAGGAGAAAAAACAGTCTGTAATTGGTCAATTTTCGCCTGCCGGTCGTCGGTCGTCAATAGTCGCCTTTCCGTCAGTCGTCGGTCATCGGTCGTCAGTCGTCGGCTTTCCGTCAGTCGTCGGTCGTCGGTTGTTAGTGGTCGGCTTTCCGTCGGTCGTCGGCTTTCATTCGGTAGTCGGTCATCGGTTGTCAGTGGTCGGCTTTCAGTCAGTCGTCGGCTTTCCGTCGGTCGTCGGTAGTCGGTAGTCAGTCGTCCCTCCTCCATCCTCCTAAACTGGCTAAACACGTCCCTCATTTCCCCCAACCGCTTTGCGGCGGCGGCATCAACAAAGCCACTCACCTCAATAAAATTATGCCAGTATAAGGGGCTGTTTTCTTTATGATGGATAGAGTTGGCTGTATTACAAATATCGCCAACAGCCACAATTCCAGACTGGTACATTTCTGCTGCTGCATCTTCAACAGCTTGTTGCACAGCCTCATCCGTGGCTTTTCTTTGTGTCATTACCTGTTGTACAAAATTTACAAGTCCGCCACCCTCTGGTATTAAACCTTTTAAATGGCTAAGTTCAATATGGCAATGAGCATTGATGAAGCCAGGACAAATTAACCCATTCAGTCGTTTAATTTCATCTCCGGCATCCTCAACAGGCAGTATATCGAGAATACGCCCGTTATCATCAGTAATAATAGCCTGTTGGTCTGCCAACAATTGATATCCGTTAAAAATATAATCGGCTGTAAATTTTCTGTACAAATTGATTGGTTGAGATAATGTAAATTTGCAACCGCCAAAGTATGCAGTTGAAAAAGTTGCATAAAGGTAAACTGTACAAGAGTGCGACTGCCGAAAAAAATCGGGACGGACCAGGGATGTTGCCACAATTTATACAGCCGGGTTCCCGAAAAAACGGACAGGTCAAAAAAAAATTAAAAAATATGCTCTTATAATTGAGAGCGTTTGTGAAATATGCTAGACAAATTAGACGCCATCAAAGCAAGATTCGATTCGCTGGGAGTTGCATTAACCAACCCGGAAATTGTAAGTGACAATAAAAAATTTACCGCTACCAGCAAGGAATACCGTAGCCTGGAAAAAGTGGTGGTAGCAAGAGACGCTTATGTGAAAATTTTGGATGATATTGAATTTAATAAAGAGGTATTAGGTGGCGATGATGCCGAAATGAGGGATTTGGCCAAGCAGGAACTGCCCGACCTGGAAGAAAAAAAAGAAGGATTGGAAAAGCATCTCCGAAATTTGCTGATACCCAAAGACCCCTATGACGAGAAAAATGCTATTCTTGAAATAAGAGCAGGTACCGGTGGTGATGAAGCTTCGCTTTTTGCAGGAAACCTTTTACGCATGTACCTGAAATATTGCGAAAAAAAGGGCTGGAAAACAGCCTTGCTTAGTGAAAGTGAAGGAACAGCAGGCGGTTACAAAGAAGTTCAACTGGAAGTAACCGGTGATGATGTTTATGGCACATTGAAATTTGAAAGTGGTGTTCACCGGGTACAACGGGTACCTGATACTGAGGCTAGCGGACGGGTACATACCAGTGCTGCAACGGTGGCGGTAATGCCCGAAGCAGAAGAAATAGATTTTGAACTGAAAGAAAGTGATGTAAAAATGGAAACGGCCCGAAGTGGTGGTGCCGGCGGACAAAACGTAAATAAAGTTGAAACCAAGGTATTTTTAACCCACAAACCAACTGGTTTGGTAGTGATGTGCCAGACAGAACGGAGTCAGCTGGGCAACAAGGAGAAAGCGATGGACATGATGCGTACCAAGTTGTACGATGAAGAAGTTCGTAAAGCTGAGGAAGCCATCTCCCATAAAAGAAAAAGCCTTGTTAGTACAGGAGACAGAAGTGCTAAAATAAGAACGTACAACTATCCCCAAGGCCGGGTAACTGACCATCGTATTGGGTTAACTGTGTATAATTTAGATGAGGTACTCAATGGCGGCGTGCAGGATTTTATAGAAGCGCTGCAATTTGCCGAAAATGCTGAAAAACTGGCAACGCAAAATTAATGCAGTCCTAAAAAATATTTACTCCGTTTTCTTTGAGGTGTAATAAGACAGCATTATATTTATAAAAAAAAACGATGCTTGAAAACCTCTTCAATTTAATAAAAGAACAGGGTGTATCTGATATAATAAATAATCCTGTAATTCCAAATGAACAAAATGATGCTGTAATAGGAGATGCCACTCAATCTGTAGCAGAAGGTTTTCAGGGGGTATTGGCAGGTGGTGGTTTACAGAATGTTTTATCTCTATTGGGAGGCAATCAAAATGCCGGTTCCGTAAGCAATTTGCTCAACAACCCCATTGTGAGTAATATTATAAGCAATTTCACCAATAAGCTTACCAGCAACCATGGCATTGCCGGAGACCAGGCAGGTGGCATTGCAAAAAATTTAATGCCCGGTGTTATCAGCAGTTTAATCAGCAAAACAAATAATCCCAACGACAGTAGTTTTGATATCAATAGCATTATTGGCTCTTTAACAGGAGGCACTACCGGCGGTGGAAGTGGCTTCAATTTGCAAGGATTGGTGGGTAAATTCACCAATGGCGGTCTGGATGCTAATGGTGACGGTCATATAAGATTGGATGATATTATCAGTAAAGTTAGTGGTGGCGCACAACAGCAGCAAGCCGGTGGAGGCGGGTTATTCGATATGATTAAGGGATTTATGAAATAGTAGCAGCTTGTTTTAAATTAATGTTAAAGCATTTTGTTACAAATTACTTAACACAATTGAATGAATGAATACCTTAATTTTACACTATCATTTAATTCAAAGCAATAAATTTATTGTTGAATTAAAATAATTAGATCTTTGTAGCGTTATAAAAAAAGGATGGGAGTATAAAAAATACTGTTATAATAGTTTTAACAGATAGTTTAAATCCATTGGCATTCAATTTGCGTTATATAGAACAGAACACACACAACAATTAAAATTTAAGATTTTCTCATAAGCAGTTAGTTTTGGTAAACGGCCCCGATTTCCATCGGGGCTTCTCTTTTTTACTAACTGAAAGGATGCATTTTGAAAAGATGATATCTCAATTCATTACTCCATCAGCTCTAAATTTCATTTAAATCAACCCATTTTAACATTACAATATTGTTGTTAGCTTTTTGAAGTTAACATGTAAAAAAAATCCCCTTATTCCGGGGAGTTTTTTTACATGTTGTCATATTTATACAATGGATCAATAGGTGTATTTGCTTTCATTTCATACATCGGGTTAATTATTCCGTCTTTTAAACCATACACCCATCCGTGAAGGTCTGGCCCCTGTCTTTCATTCCATGCCCTTTGAATGATGGATGTTTTAGCTAAACGCTGTACCTGTTCAACCACATTTAATTCTGTAAGCCGGTTTGTACGTTCTTCATCATCGCTAATATTATCCAGCTCTTCCCTGTTGTGGCGGTACACATCTTTAATATGGCGTATCCACATGTTTAGCACCTGTTTATAATCTACGTTACCCATTGCAGCTTTTATACCGCCACAGCCATAATGCCCACATACAATTACATGCTTTACCTTTAGGTGCACCACAGCAAACTCCAGCACGCTCAACAGGTTTACATCCGTATGAATAACAAGGTTAGCAATATTACGGTGTACAAATATTTCACCTGGTTCTGTACCTGTAATATCGTTTGCCGGCACACGGCTATCGCTGCAACCAATCCATAAAAACTCTGGTGTTTGCAGTTTTGAAAGCCGTTTGAAAAACCCGGGATCATCTTCTATTTTTTCAGCAGCCCATGCTTTATTTTCCAGTAATAATTTTTCGTAAGATTCCATAATACCGTTATTTTTTAATGTGCAATATCGTCGTACAATTGATTTTCATTTTGGGTGTTACTGTTCAGCAAATCATGCATTGGTTTGTAAAAGCTTTTTTTTATTTCTACTTTAATATTTTTTATTGGTGCATGGAGGGAAAATTCATTGATGGTATCAATAATATCCTTGTCAATAAAATCGGCCCGGGTAGTATCAATTAAAACAAACGCATTATCTGGCACTTCTTCCAGTTTTCGTTTTACTATTGCCTTGTTTAAAAAAGAAACATCTTTTCTAAAACGAAACAGGAATTTGTTTTTATCATGCACCACAAACACTGCTGATTTAAAATTACTCCGCATTACAAAATAAAGCCCCACAATGATACCTACAATTATACCTTTAAGCAAATCAGAAAATAGTATGGCAGTAATTGTTGTGATGAAAGGGATAAATTGATCCCAGCCCTTTGAGTAAAACTCTTTAAACAAAGACACTTTTGCCAGCTTGTATCCGGTATAAATAAGGATTGAGGCCAGTGCAGCATAGGGGATTTTATTTAGCAATCCTGGTATAAACGCCACACAGAACAGTAACAGCACACCATGTATTATAGCCGATAATTTTGTTTTTGCACCAGCATTTATATTGGCAGATGACCTTACAATAACAGAAGTAAGTGGCAGGCCGCCAATTAATCCTGAAACAATATTACCAATACCCTGTGCTTTTAATTCCCTGTTATTATCGGTTACTCTTTTGTAAGGATCAAGTTTATCTGACGCTTCAATGCTCAACAGCGTTTCTAAACTTGCTACCAGGGCCAGTGTAATGGCAGTAATCCAAACATCTGCGTTTGAAATAAAACGCCAGCTGGGAGAAGTAAAGAAAGACGTGAACTCTTTAAAAGAGCCAGCAACAGGAATGTTAACCAAATGCTCCTGCTCTAAAGCGAATGTATTATTTTTGCCAAAAAAGATATTAAGTACAATACCCATTACTACAACCAACAGCGGTGCAGGAATCAATTTAAAAATTGCGGCTTTTTTTACCAATACTTTTTCCCAAAGCACTTGGGTAAGTATACCCAATACGCCAATTAAAACAGCAACAGGGGTTATGTAATTAATTGAATAAAAAATTTCAGAAAAAGTGTTGCTGCTGTCTTTTTGAAAAAAAGCTTCATCACCAGTAAAGTCTTTATCAAAGCCCACCAAATGTGGAAGCTGTTTCAATATAAGAATAAGACCAATGGCAGCAAGCATCCCCTTGATCACGCTATTTGGAACATAGTCACCCAAAATGCCACCCTTTAAAAACCCAAACAACAATTGAATAAAACCAGCAATTACTACAGAAAGCAAAAATGCTTCGTAGGCTGGAAGTTTACCGAGTGCAACGGCTACAATTGCAGTTAAGCCAGCTGCTGGCCCACTTACACTTAATTGAGAGCCACTAAGATATCCAATAACAATTCCGCCAACTATCCCGCCAATGATTCCGGAAAAGAGATTGGGTGCATTAGACCCAAGTGCAATACCAAGACATAGCGGTAATGCAACTAAAAATACAACGATAGCAGCAGGAAAATCTGCTCCGGCACTCTGAAAAAATTTTTTCATTGTAAAGATGAAACTATAGCTCAGTACTGAGCTGGTGATAAATGTAGAAAGGGTAATTAAGTTTATTAACCGATCACTACATTCGGGGGAGGCGTTTCAATATCAACTGCATGAGAAGATGGAAGCATTGCTGTATATAAACTGCAGCACTTATTATTGATTAATAAACCCGGATGCGACATATAAAGATGATCTGTAAGAAAATGATCATCTTCAACTGCAACATTTATCTTCTTTGCTGCAGCTTCATTTATATCTGCTGTTTCTTCTGCTATGGGGGTGTCAAAACAAAAATACCGCACTGCCTGCTTTATTGGGAGCAGTTGCAATACAAATATCAATATCAACAATATACTTATGATTTTTTTTGATTTCAAACTGATGCAAAGATAAAAACTTAATCCAGTAAAGGATTAGGTTATTAAGATGATTAACGTTTTAAACGGGCCTAAGTTTGAAGGAACCGTTTTTAATGGTCTACATATTTAAACCACCGCAAGTGCTGATAACTTGCCCGGTAACATAACTACTAAGGTTTGATGCTAAAAATAAGGCAACGTTCGCAATGTCTTCTGCAGTGCCAAATCTTCCCAACGGAATACCCACTTTGTACTTATCTGCTCCTTCACCATCTTTTAAATAGCTCGTCATGTCGGTTTCTACAAAGCCCGGTGCTATTGCATTGCAGCGAATGTTACGGCTGCCCAATTCTTTGGCTATACTTTTTGTAAACCCAATTACGCCTGCTTTACTGGCGGCATAACTGCTTTGGCCTGCATTGCCCATTTCCCCAATAACGCTGCTCATGTTGATGATGCTGCCACTCCTGGCTTTCATCATAGGGCGTATCACCTGCTTGGTCATGTTGAACACACTTTTCAGGTTCACCTGCATCACTTCATCCCATTGATCGGATGTCATCCGCAGGAGCAAATTATCTTTTGAAATACCTGCATTGTTTACGCAAATATCTATTTGCCCAAATTCTTTCAACAAATCATTTACAAATAATTCACAGGCGGCAAAATCTCCTGCATTGCTTTGATAACCTACGGCACGAATGCCGTAGCCATTCAATTTTTCCTCTAATGCCTTTGCTTTTCCGGCGCTGCTATCGCTGACAAATGTAAAGGCAACATTAGCTCCCTCTTCTGCAAATTTCAGGGCAATGCCTTCACCAATACCTCGGGCTGCTCCTGTTACAATAGCTGTTTTTCCTGCTAATAATTTCATTTGATGATATTTTCTAAGTTGGTAAATGCTACTATTTCTTCCAGTATTTTTCGCTCATTACTAAGTCGGGGCACTTTGTGTTGCCCTCCCAATTTGCCCCTGCTTCTCAACCATTCATTAAAGGTTCCATTTGGCAAAGCCCTTACTATTGGCATTCTCAGCGCAATATCTTTGTAACGTTTGGCTTCATAATCGCTGTTGCAATTCTTCAAAGCTTTATCTAACTCAATGGTAAATTGCTCAAGACTTTTTGGATGCTTATCAAACTCTACCAACCACTCATGGGTGCCATTGGCGCCATCACAAAAATAAACCGGGGCCGCAGTATAATCATTTACGATGGCATTGGTTTTTTCACAGGCTGCTGCTATCGCATTATCACTGTTATCTGCAATCACTTCTTCGCCAAAAGCATTGATATAATGTTTAAGCCTTCCGGTAACTTTTATTTTGTAGGGATTAAGGGAGGTAAACTGAATGGTATCTCCCACCAGGTAACGCCAAAGGCCGCCAGTTGTGCTTATCACCAATGCATAGTTCTTTCCAGCCTGAACGCTTTTTAAACCTATCGTTATTGGATTCGACTTTCCATATTCATCCACCGGTAAAAATTCGTAAAAAATGCCATGCTCTGTAAACAGTAACATGCCATCATCATCTGGCTTTTCCTGTCCGGCAAAAAAACCTTCACTGGCATTGTAAATTTCCAGGTAGTTAATTTTACCCCCAATAATTTTATCAAACTGCTCTCTGTAAGGCACAAAAGAAACACCTCCGTTAATGTATAATTCTAAATTGGGCCAAACTTCTTTAATAGTGTTTTTACCTTTTATTTCAAGTATTCGTTTTAGCAGAAGTAATGTCCAGGTGGGCACACCAGCCAATGAGGTTACATTTTCGTTGGCAGTATTTTGAGCCAGCAATTCTATTTTATTTTCCCATTCGTCCAGCAGGGCAATGCTTAATTCGGGCGTACGAAGCCACTGACCCCAAAAAGGAGAGTTCTCCATTAAAATTGCACTGAGGTCACCAAATTTAATATCCAGTTCTTCATTTATAATATCTATCTGGTGAGAGCCACCAATCACCAAACCCTTACCGGTAAGCAAGTCGCTGCTGGGGAAATTTTTATAATAATTGCTTAATACATCTTTACTAGCCTGAAAATGATTGTCCTGCAAACTGTCTTGGCTGATGGGAATAAATTTGCTTTTGTCGGAAGTGGTGCCGCTGCTTTTGGCGAACCAGTTAACAGGTGTACCGCAAAGAATATTTTCTTCCCCGTTCATCATTCTATGAACGTAGTGCTTTAAATCATCGTATTCCTGTATGGGTACCCGTTTTTTAAATTCCTTTACATTGAATAAAGAGGAGAAATGATATTTTTTTCCAAACTCAGTGTATTGGGCATCGGTTACCAGGTTTTGCAATACCTCCCGCTGTGCAGCCACCGGATGATTACTCCAGTTTTGGATGCGCCACAAACGCATGCGGGCCAATTTCGATATAGCAGGCGATAAGAATTTCATTTGAATACGGCAAAATACACAATAGCAGGCAAAAACAAAAAGCTATTATAAATATTTGTTAGTAGATGAAAAAGGGAACCCAACAATAAGGGGTTGAAATATTAGGTTTGGAGCTATATTTTGGATAATCTATAAAAAGAACAAAGTTGTTTACTATTTAGAAGCTTTAAGAAAGTTTGGCATGAAAATTCACATCAAAAAAAAAGCCCTACTGCTTGAGAAATTCCATAAAATATTTCCAAAGCTATCGGGCAGTTTACAACATTTATCGAACTTTTATTATTCAAACAAATCCTGACTTTCATCTTCCGTTCTTGCTGCTTCCTCGTGCAAATAATCCTTCCTTTTCAATTCAAAATTGCGACCGAGGTACAACCTGCGTACTTGTTCGTCGTTGGCCAATTCTTCGGCAGTTCCATGTTTAAATATCTTTCCATCAATCAACAGGTAGGCCCTGTCGCAGATAGAGAGCGTTTCATTTACATTGTGATCGGTAATTAAAATACCAATGTTGCGGTATTTAAGTCTTGCTATTATTTCCTGAATATCTTCCACAGCAATGGGATCTACCCCGGCAAAAGGTTCATCCAGCAAAAAAAACTTTGGGTCCACTGCCAGTGCCCGGGCAATTTCTGTCCTTCTCCGTTCGCCGCCACTCAATGTATCACCGTTGTTCTTTCTTACTTTTTGCAACCGGAATTCTTCCAGTAACCGTTCCAGTTTATCTTTTTGTTCCTGTTTGGTAAGACTGGTCATTTCCAACACAGCCATAATATTATCTTCTACAGAAAGTTTTCTGAAAACACTTGCTTCCTGCGGCAGGTAGCCAATGCCCATCTTCGCTCTTTTGTACATTGGCAGGTTGGTAATGTTGATGTCGTTTAAAAAAACTTCACCCGAATCGGGCTTTACCAAACCAACCACCTGGTAAAAAGAAGTTGTTTTGCCTGCACCGTTGGGCCCGAGCAACCCTACAATTTCGCCCTGCTTTACATTAAAAGAAACATCGTTTACAACCGTACGGCTTCCGTAAACTTTTACGAGGTTGTTGGTTTGTATTGTTAAGTCCAAAGGAAAAAATTTGCAACAAAAATAGGCCAAACCATTAAAAGCCCGTTCCTTCGATTAAGTTTAACAGATGTTTGCGCTTTATAACTACTTAAGTATGTTTGCAGACATTTAAAAAATACATGAAAGTAACAGACCATATAGCACAGGCAAAAGACACCTTGGTTTCTTTTGAAATTTTACCTCCTTTAAAAGGCAAAACCATTAATACGATTTATAATAATTTAGATCCCTTTATGGAGTTTAAACCTTCTTTTATAAACGTTACCTATCACCGCATTGAAACAATGTTTAAGAAAAAATCGGATGGTACTTTTGAAAAAGTAGAGGTTAAAAAAAGGCCAGGCACTGTGGCAATATGTGCTGCCATTAAAAATCATTATAATGTAGATACGGTACCACATTTAATTTGTGGCGGCTTTACTAAAAGGGATACTGAAGACGCATTAATTGATTTAAGTTTTTTAGGAATTGACAATGTGCTTGTATTGCGAGGCGATGCTGCAAAAAACGAAGCCAATTTTGAACCGGAAGTTGGCGGACATGCTTTTGCAGTTGATTTGCAAAGACAGGTGGATAATTTAAGAAATGGCATATACCTGGAAGAGGATATAAAAAATGGTGGGAAGACGGATTTTTGTATTGGCACAGCCGGATATCCTGAAAAGCACTTTGAAGCACCTAATTTACAAACTGATCTGCAGCATTTAAAAGAAAAGGTAGATGCCGGTGCCGATTACATAATGACGCAAATGTTTTTTGACAATCAAAAGTTTTTTGACTTTGTAAAATCCTGCCGAAATATGGGCATTGATGTGCCGATTATTCCCGGACTTAAGCCAATCACCAATAAAAAACAGCTTTCCATTTTACCCAAAATTTTTCATGTGGATATACCTGCCGATTTGTCCAATGCAATTCTTAAAGCTAAAACTGATGAGGACTGTGAGCAAATTGGAACCGAATGGCTAATACAGCAATCGAAAGAATTAAAAGCATTTGGTGTACCAGTACTGCATTATTACACATTGGGTAAGCAGCACGTAATTTTGAATGTAGTGAAAGAAATCATGTAAAATAATTTTATTCCAATAAAAAAAGCTGGCACTTAATTGGCCAGCTTTTTTTATGTTGCAGGTTTTTTTTATTTTATAAACTGATGTGATAATGATCAAACAATAGTGTAACATCAGATAAATAAATTAATGCGCCAGCAACCAATTTTCTCCCTCGCCTATTTCTGCATTGGTTGGTACATCATTGGGCAATGCAAGGGCGTGTTGCATGCAATCTAAAATTACAGGCTTTACTTTTTCCAATTCTTCTTTCAACACATCAAAAACCAATTCATCATGCACCTGTAGCAGCATTTTACTTTTGAATTTATGGGCCTTAAATGCTGCATCAATTTTTATCATGGCCAACTTAATCATATCTGCAGCTGTGCCTTGTATGGGTGAGTTGATGGCGTTGCGTTCTGCAAAACCACGTACCGTAAAGTTGGCGCTGTTGATGTCTTTGAGCCAGCGCTTGCGGCCCATTAATGTTTCCACAAAGCCGGTTTCTTTGGCAAAGTTGATGGTATCATCCATGTATTTTTGGATGTTGGGGAACTGCTTTTTATAGTTGTCGATAATCTCTTTGGCTTCGGCTCTTGATATGCCTAAATTATCTGCCAAACCAAATGCACCCTGACCGTAAATGATACCAAAGTTTACGCTCTTGGCTTTGTACCGCATCTCTTTTGTTACTTCTGATTCTTCCACATTAAATACTTTGGCTGCGGTAGCAGTGTGAATGTCTTTACCTGTTTTAAACGCTTCGCACATGTTTACATCTGCACTAATGGCGGCTACAATACGTAATTCAATTTGAGAATAATCGGCAGATACCAACACATGATTTTCATCTCTTGGAATAAACGCCTTTCGTATTTCCCTGCCCCGTTCGGTACGCACCGGGATATTTTGAAGGTTGGGATTGGTGCTGCTGAGCCTGCCTGTTACAGCCACAGCCTGTGCGTATGAAGTATGTACCCTTCCCGTTTTACTGTTGATCAATTCTGGTAGCGCATCAACGTACGTATTCTTTAATTTGGTAAGCTCTCTAAAGGATAAAATATCATTGCATATTTTATGTTGATTGGCCAGTTTTGCCAACACATCTTCACCGGTTGCATACTGGCCCGTTTTGGTTTTTTTTGCTTTTGGATCCAGCTTCATTTTATCAAACAACACTTCGCCGAGTTGCTTGGGACTGGCCAGGTTAAATTTTACTCCAGCTTGTTCATATACAGATTCTTCAAACACCAGCGCATCTTTTTGCAACACAGTGCTGTAATCTTTTAAAAATTGTTCATCAATGCGGATGCCTTCAAACTCCATATTGGTGAGTACTTTTACCAGTGGATTCTCTACTTCAGAAAATATTTTTTCTACCTGCTCTTTTTTTATAAGGGGTAGAAAAACATTCTTTAATTGCAGGGTGATATCTGCATCTTCGGCCGCATATTCTTTTATTTTTTCAATTTCAATATCCCGCATGTTGCCCTGACCTTTACCTTTTTTACCAATTAATTCTGTAATGGATACCGGCTGATAACCGAGGTATTTGGCACTCAGCGAATCCATGCTGCTTTTACCATCTGGCTCAATTACATAATGTGCCAGCATGGTATCAAAAATATTTCCCAGCAGCTCAAAACCGTACCATTTCAACATTAGTAAATCGTACTTGATATTTTGTCCTACCCAGGTAATGTTGAGATTGCTGAACAGTGGTTGAAAATTGTTTAACAGTTGAATGCATGCATCCCTGTCAACCGGGCAGGGCACATAATATGCTTCTCCTTTTGTAACGGAAAAGCTAAGCCCCACCAATTCCGCTTCATTAGGATCGAGGCCGGTGGTTTCTGTATCGAAGCAGATTTCAGTTTGTTGAATGGCTGCATCGATGAATTGCTGAATGGCTGTTTCATCGTTTAATAAAATATAATTATGAGGAGTGTTGTTTATATTTTTATCAAGAGCAATTGCAGGTTCTTCCGAGCCGCTTTCGGTACTTCCATCTTGCAACAGACTTTCATTTACTGTGCTGTTTTCGGCAGCGGAAGCTGCTTCGTTGTTTCCAAAAAGATCTAACTGGTTTGTATTTGCTTTTGCCTTCCGGTTGTCGGACGTCGGTTGTCGATCGTCAGTCCCCGCAGCTGGTCTCCATTGATCTGGCAATGCACCTGCATCTTCTCCTAACAACCGTTTGGTAAATGACCTGAACTCCAGCATGTCAAATACTTCCTTCAGCGCCTCTTTGTTCATCTCCTTAATTCTAAAATCCTCTTCATGAAAAATAGCTGCGGGAATATCGGTGATGATGGTGGCCAGTTTTTTACTCATTATGGCATCTTCTTTTCCGGCCCTTACTTTTTCACCGAGGGAGCCTTTTATTTTATCTGCATTGGCTAAAATATTTTCGAGTGTTTCGTATTCATGCAGCAACTTGGCAGCGGTTTTTTCACCTACGCCTCTTATGCCGGGAATATTATCAACGGCATCTCCCATCAATCCTAAAATATCTATTACCTGGCTAACATTTTTAATGCCCCATTTTTCACATACTTCTTTTGGCCCCATAATTTCTATACTGCCGCCCTGGTATGGTGGCTTGTAAATTTTAATTTTTTCGGTAACCAGCTGGCCGTAATCCTTGTCGGGCGTTACCATGTACACTTCGTAGCCTGCAAGTTCTGCCTGTCGGGCAAGGGCGCCAATAACATCGTCGGCTTCGTAACCGTCGATGGCAATTACCGGAATGTTTAAGGCTGCAATAATTTTTTTTATATCCGGCACGGCTGCTAAAATATCTTCAGGGGTTTCCTGCCGGTTGGCTTTGTAATCGGCAAAATCGGTATGGCGTTCTGTTGGGGCATGGGTATCAAAACACACGGCCATGTGGGTAGGCTTTTGGTTGTTGATTAAATCAACCAATGTATTGGTAAACCCAAACTGGGCGTTGGTATTACGGCCTTTGCTGGTGATACGTGGATTGCGTATCAGCGCATAATATGCCCTGAAAACCAGGGCAAAAGCATCGAGGAGAAATAACTTTTTTTGCATGGGGGTAAAAGTAGTTTGTTTATTACAAAATAGTAGGAAATTGGAAAGAGGGGATGTAGATTTTTTCAAGATAAAATGCTGGGGAAAGGCAAGAACTTTTATAACCGCCACATTCCTGCGCTAATACCAGGCAAATGGAATAATAATTAGAGAAGGAGTACCATGCGTTAAAAATCCGGAGGTTTTGTTTAAAGCAATCAACCAGCTATTATTATTGAGCTTTGGGCTTTATTTAGCACCCATAAACCTACTTATTGATAGCTGTGAAATATTTTCTACCAACATAGTATTTATTTATTAATAGGAACATGTATTATTGCTTATAGTTTAATCGTATGAAAAAAAGTTTAGCCTTTATTTTTCTTGCATTTATTACTGTTCTTTCCTGCTTTGGTCAGAAAAATTTGCAATCCGCTTACATTGTCAATAACAGTAATGATACAATTCAGGGTTTTATAGACTACCGGGAATGGATTAGGAATCCCAGCAGCATTTCATTCACAGGATCCACTATAGAATTTTTACAAAAACTAACTGTTGCTGATGTCAAAGGTTTTTGTATTATTGGAAAGGAACAGTATCGCAGTTTCGTTGTTACTATCAGCATGAATAATGAGGTGATATATGAGATGACTCAAAAAGATACCACTTCAATTACCACCAAAGTTTTTCTGAAAATGTTAAACGAAGGCAGGTATATTAGTCTGTTTTCTTATAAAGACGAATTGAAATCACGATTGTATATTTTGTCTAATGATGACCAAGTACCCTTAGAGCTGAAAAATACTGAGTACATGTTAAATGGGCAAATTGCAAGTGAGAAAGAATACCGTGCTCTTTTATTGTCACTTGTAAAAAAATATGCGGCTGCAAATACCATCCTGCCAGGTAAAATAGTTTCAGCCGGGTATTATATAGATGAGATTGAAAATATAATAAATCTTATCAACGGGCCTGGTAAAAAACCTCATCAGCCTGGATTAAAAAATGAAAAGCCACGTTCATTTCGTTTTTGGGCGGGTACCGGTATAAATAAAGCTCAAATAAAAATAAACGGACAAAATCGTTATTCAGAAAAAACCAATAGTGGTCCCTTATCTTCGTTATTTGCTGCCGGGTTTGATATACTTTTAAACCCTTATGTGGGAAAAACTTATTTGAAAACAGCAATAGAATATTCCACTGCTGAAACTGATGCATATACGTTTAATCAATATTCCTTCTCCAGAGAAAGCTACTATTTAAAGCTCAAGCAAAAAAATATTACTGTATACCAGACGCTAAATTATAATTTATACAATGAAAGCAATCTCAAATTTTTTGTCGGACTTGGGGTTGGATTGAATTTTTCTTCCTACCCAATAAATGAAGAAACCTTTATAAGGGAAGCTACAACAGACACTACGCTGATAGTAAATAGCAAGTACATAAACTTCATTAAAAAGTTTTGGATAAATGGAATAATCAGATCAGGTGTAATTATAAAGAATATAGAAGTAGCTGTCTTATATACTACCAGTAGCAATGTTTCCAATTATAATTCTTATTCAGCAAAAGTGTCAGCTTTAAAATTGCAGGTGAGTTATCTTTTTAGGAAATGATATTTAATCCCTATTTCTTTTTCAAGAAACGTCTCTATACCAACAATGAGCATGGTTAAAAAAGAACCAGAGTACAGCGATGCAAACAGCCGAAGTTTTTGAGTTCCGCCGCTCTTGCAGCATACTTTTGTTGGGCGCCATTATGCAACTTTGGGGCTGAATGTTTTGATGGATTTAATAGAAGAGCCTTTAATTGAAAGTTCCTCTTCAATATCAAAATCGTCTTGAATACCAAGCCAGAATTTAGCAGAGTTTCCAAAATATCTGCTGAATCTAAGAGCAGTATCAGCAGTAATTCGCCTATTCCCTTTAATGATTCCTGAAATACGTGTCTGTGGTATTTCAATATCTTTTGCAAGTCTGTATGCAGTAATATTTAATGGTAAAAGAAACTCTTCAAGCAGCACTTCACCCGGATGTATATTTTTAAGCTTTGTCATTTTGCTTTATTTAATGATAGTCAATTATTTCAACTTCAAAAGCATTACCGGCATTCCATTTAAAAATTATTCGCCATTGATCATTTATCCGAATACTGTAGAAATCTTTCATTTTTCCTGATAATTTTTCAAGTCTGTTGGAAGGCGGAATTCTTAAGTCTGCCAGGTTAACTGAGTTATTAATCATTCTTAATTTTCTTCTTCCGATATTTTGAATTTCTATTGGTAATTTTTTAACTCTTATACCATTCCAAACTTTTTCAATATCCGCATTGCCGAATGAAATTATCATGCTGTTCCTGTTACTTACGTTAAAAGTAAGTATTTTAAATGAAAACAACCCAAGGTCCTCAGCTTTGTTTAATTGCCCGTTGAGAGAAGTTGCTGGAAAAAAAATCAACCAATGTATTGGTAAACCCAAACTGGGCGTTCGTATTACGGCCTTTGCTGGTGATACGTGGATTGCGTATCAGCGCATAATATGCCCTGAAAACCAGGGCAAAAGCATCGAGGAGAAATAACTTTTTTTGCATGGGGGTAAAAGTAGTTTGTTTATTAC
>Ga0163154_10000648_pt1 | contig 53614 bp, 60 predicted proteins | sample OliLakLV19MP9P1_FD_148649 | JGI IMG/M metagenome (GOLD analysis project Ga0163154, IMG submission 148649) | Freshwater microbial mat bacterial communities from Lake Vanda, McMurdo Dry Valleys, Antarctica - Oligotrophic Lake LV.19.MP9.P1 | ecosystem: Environmental > Aquatic > Freshwater > Lake >...
GCTTGCCGCTGGTTCGAATGCTCTACAGTGCTCTCAGGGATCTGGTAGGCGCGTTCGTGGGAGACAAGAGAAGCTTCGACCGCCCGGTGGTCGTTTCTTTGCCAGGTCAGCCTTTTCTCTTGCTGGGATTTCTGACGCGCGAGGACCTGGCTCACGAGGCACTGCAAGGCTATCGCGCCGTCTACCTCCCACAGTCCTACAACTTCGCGGGCAACCTCATCTTGGTGCCGGAGAGCGCTGTCAGGCCCATCGACGCGCCGAGTGCGGAAATGATGACATTCATCATGTCAGGCGGCGTATCGGGCAAGCTCAATCCACGCTGACCAGACCACGCGGATGTCCACGAGTCGCTTTGGGCAAGTATTGGATCCGCCCGTGCCGACGCGCTGAAGCCTGTGAGCGTCGCGGCAACAGCCGAGTGGCAGGACGTCGCTTGTGGCGATGGTCACACCTGCGGCGTGCCAACGGAAGGTAGCCACTATCCCACCACCGCGCTTTCATCTGGTGCGCTATTTTTGGCGTCCTCTCAAGCCACTCCAAGTTTCGCTCACAAGTCGTCCCTAAGCCGCCACAGGATTCTGCCGCTTTCAAGCCGCCTCCGGCTTCGGGCGACCAGCTTCTGTTCCCCAAGGCCAACGGTGGGCCCATGCGCTGGCTCGAAGCCGCCACCACCGAACAGGCTGCCACCGCGCTGCTCGCTAAGCTTGGGCTTGCTCCCCAGCCGCCTCCGACGCCACCACCGGTTTTGTTCGGGCAACTGAGGTTTGGGTTCTGTTGAGGGTCTGACGCCCGGCTCTTGTTGCCCTCGGGGTGCTTGCTTTGTTGAAAGTGAGCACCTCTCAGTGCGGAGATCTATCGGTGCCTGCAAAACGTGGGCTCTTGGCCCTCAATTGAGTCGGGTTCACCGCTCCTTGAGCCTCGGTGACGTGGTTCGGAGGGTGTAGAGCGTCGTCGGCTAGGTGGCCTGCTCTTGCTTCTGCTCCTCCTTCCGATCGATTTGGCACTTCGAATGTCTTATGCTCGAGACGCCGTTGCTAATGCAGTTACAAGCTATCAATATGATGTTCGGGGGCACTTCTGAGCGTGGATTTGCCGGACGGCACCGCCATCGACTACGTCGTGGACGCATTCGGGCGGCGTGTGGCCAAACAAGTGAACGGCGTGCCCACCAAAGGCTGGATTTACAAGGACTCGCTCAAGATCGTGGCCGAAACAGATGGCGCAGGGGCGCTCGTGAGCCAGTTCACCTACGCCAACGGCGCGCCCGCCTCCCACAGCCCGGAATTCATGCTCAAGGCTGGCCAGACCTATCGCTTCGTGAAGGACCAGGTGGGTAGCGTTCGCTTAGTAGTTAACGTGCTGACGGGCCAGGTCGTCCAGGAGTTAACTTATGATGCCTTTGGACGAGTGCTCACGGATAGCAGCCCTGGGTTTCAGCCGTTTGGGTTTGCGGGCGGGCTGTATGACGCGAATACCGGGTTAGTTCGCTTTGGAGCTAGGGATTACGACGCTGAGACAGGCAGGTGGACGAGGAAGGATCCGAGGCGCTTCAACAGCGGGGACGGACCAAACCTCTTTGCTTATGCGAACAACGACCCTGTGAACTTCCATGATCCAAACGGCAAGAGCGCAACAGCGGCGGCACTGCCGATTGCTGGGGGTGCAGCCGTGCTTGATGGGCCCCTTCCAATTGGCGACGTGATCGGAGCGGGGTTGCTGGTATGCGCGCTGATCTACGACGCACTAACGGATGATGATGGACCGGTTGAAATACGCGGCGAAGGGAAGGAATTGGCGCGTTGGGCTGATGAGACAGGCCTTGGTCGCGACGGCCTCCGAAAGGCGATTGAGAAAATTAAGCATGCCGCTAAGCTTCGCCCGAATGAAAATGTTGACGTCCTCCCGGATGGCACAGTCTTGGACCGAGTAGGGGGCGAGGAAATTGGAAACGTACATGACGAAGAAGGAGACTAGCTCTGGGGGAGTACTGCGACTCGGGGGGCCGATAAAGGCCGCTCATGCGTCGCTACGTATTTCGGGAAATGAACTTGATCCCGATGAGATCACGCGATTGCTAGGATGCCCTCCGAGCTACTTGCATCGGACTGGTGATCTCGTTTCTCCAAGATCGAGCGCGCGGAGAAAATTTAGCATGTGGTCACTGGGTTCGACACTCCCTCGGTCCGAGCCGCTTTCGGATCACGTAGCAGCTGTCTTGGCGCAGCTCCCGGATGATCCGCAATTGTGGGACAAAATTATGTCCGATTTTGAGGTGGACATGTACTGTGCCATTGATGTGCGTGTGCCCAACAGCGGTACCGAGCTTTCAGCATCAGAAATCCAAGCCCTAGCAAAAAGGCGACTCGTTTTGCAGCTGGACTTCTACGCTTTCGGTGAAGACGAATCCGAGTAACTTTGGGCAAGTTGGCAGGCAGGGTAGCATGGCGGCCGAGCGCAACTGAGCGCCGGCTACGACTCGCTGACGCAAGGTAAGGTGTTCGTAACCGACGGGAATACGCCCATTGAGGACCACGTCTACGACTGCACATCGGCGGCAAGCGGCGTGTTCTACCTGACCGGATTGATCAACGAGGACATGGACTTTGGAACAGGGCCTACTGTCTCTGTCGGAGGCGGCGACAGCTTCCTTGCAGCATTGGCGGCGAACGGTCAAGGCCTTTGGACCCGTTCGCTGGGCGGCGTGGGCAAAGATCAAGGCCGAGGGGTGGCACTCGCGGAACAGGTATCCGTCCTCTACGCGCTCGACGAATACTCGGATGTCCTCACGCAAGGCGGAACAGAACGAGCCGTAGGGCTGCAGGACATCTTGATCACAGGCCATGATCCGACGACGGGAGCGCTCAAGTGGTCCTTGCCGATCGGCAGCCTGTCGAACGATGGTATCTACGCGAGTGCCGTCGATGCGAGTGGCAACTTAGTGTTTGCAGGTTATCATCGCGCGGCCATCAGGCGCGGAGTGACCTCGGCCGAAGGAAGCCTGAGCGGGCTTGGAACGTTTCTCGGGAGCGTGAGTCCAGAGGGCAAGCTCCTTTGGGTAACGGATTTGGCAGATCTCAAGGTTTCCGATATGGCAGTCGCGCAGAACGGCGACATCTACGTGGTCGGCGAAACCGTCGATGCCATTGTTACGCCGACGCAGACGCTATCACCCGTTAATGGCGCGGTTGATGGCTTTCTTGTCAAGCTCGAGTGGCCTTAGGGGCTTGAATCTAAGGTGCCGCATGGCGACGAAACCGGAGCGGCGTAAGCCCAGTCGCGGCGCGCACGGCTTTCGAAAAAAGCTTAGGGGTGTTGAGGCCACACAGCTCGCCGACGAGAGACAAGGGGACTTCGTCTTCCGCGAGCAAGCGAGCAGCCTCCTCGGCTTGAAAACGCAGCCAGGCGTCCGCTGGAGCTAGTAGTGTTGTCGCCTCGAAGCGCCGTTCAAGCATGCGCCGCGAACAATTGAGGTGTTGGCTCAGGCGCTCGATGCCACGGGCGTCACTTAGGCGCCTTTGCATGTACTCGAGAGCTCGTCGCGTGAGCTCGTCGCGCGTACCCATGCTGTCGGTTGACTGCCGAGTGACTACCCGCACGGGGGGCACTCGCAGCGTCACCCGGCGCCGACTGGTACCGTTCATCATCTGGTCGAGGATCCGAGAGGCCTCGTAGCCTATCTTGCGTCCCGCCGTTTGGACGCTGCTCAGCGCTGGATTTCCGAATACACAGGTGACAGCGTCGTTGTCCGCGCCGAGCACCGCCGCGTCCTCTGGAACGGTGAGGCCTAGGCGCATGCAGCGATCCACCACTATCCATGCGTCTTCATCGCTAGCGCAGAAGATCCCCACAGGTTTTGGCAGACTCTGCAACCACTCTGAGAGCAGCGATTCCGCTTTGCAAGTCGCAAACGCACTGTGGATCTTTTTGCCGTCGAAGAAGGCGCAGTCTTTTCCGAAAGCCTCCGCCTCCGCCCGAAAGCCAGCTAGGCGCTCGTTCCGAACTTCACCGGATTCACGGCCAAAAAATGCAAAATGCACATGACCGCGATTCACGAAATGGGCGGCAGCCATGCGCCCGACGGCCAGATCATCGCTGCCGACGAAACTCATGGGCAACCGCTTTGGGCATGCATGCAGATTCACGATTGGGATTTTGAACTTAGAAATCCAAGTCAGAAGAGCAGGGTCCGAACTTCCCACAAGGATCCCATCCGGGCGTCTAGCCACGAGCTGCGAGAACTGCTCGTGCGTCGAGTAACACCGATCAAAAGTCCAAGGACGTTTCGGGCGTGCGTAGCCCGCGATGCCCTGTACGAGAGCCTCGTCGAAACCAGAGAGCCAGCCCAGTGCAAGTCCAATCCGCATGGCGTTAGGGGGCCACCCGGTGCCGAAATTCGCCGGGAGTTTGACCATTGAAACGCTTGAACACTTGGGACAAGTGCCTGGCTTCGGCAAACCCACTGAGCTCAGCCACGCGCGCAAGGTTCAGGTCCGTTTCGGCGAGTAGCCGCTGCGCTTTCTCAATGCGGAATCGATTCCAAGCTTCGCCGAGCGTCAGTCCAGTGGCCAGGGAGAAGCGCCGCCCAAGGACACTTCTCGAGCAATGCACCGCTCGGCACAGCTCGTTGACACTGTGATGTGATTCTAGGTGCTCACGCATGTAGCAGAGAGCCCTTTCAGCCACCTCGTCGTTGGCAACCAGCGCATCGGTGGAACGGCGAGCAACGACCCGCACGGGCGGGACTCGGATCTCAAGGGACGCTGGCTGCGCGCCCATCATCAATTGCTGGAGCAAGCCTGCGGCTTCATAACCGATGCGCTCGGCAGCCACCTGAACGCTGCTCAGCTGGGGCATCGCTAGAAGGCAGGTGGTAGTTGTATTGTCGACCCCAAGCACGGCAATCTCGAGCGGAACTCGGATCTTGAGTCGAGCGCAACATTCGGAGGCGATGGCGGCGAACAGGTCGGTGGCGCAAAACAGAGCCACCGGCTTAGGCAGCCCGAGCAGCCAACGGCCAAGATCCTCTTCATTCGCCTCGAAATTGCTGAACTCGGCGGGTAGTACATGAACTGACTTTCCTGCAGCGTTTACCCCCTTCTGAAAGCCCTCCAACCGCTGATCGAGAAAATGGTGCGTGATGGGGCAATAGGCGAAGTGTTGGTAGCCTCGCGTGAGGAAATGTTGAGCCGCTAGTTCGCCGATTGCCAAGTCATCGTTGTGCACGATACCTATCCGCTCCTGACGATGACAGACCATGTTAACGACGGGAATATTGGTGCGCGTAAGCGAGGCCAAAATGCTTTCGCGCCAGGTGAGAATCAGAATTCCATCCGGGGATTCAGCCAAGAGACGTTGAACGCCTGCTTCAGACTCAGAATCTCGGCTTAAGATCCAATCCGGTTGTTGTCGTGCGTAGGCCGCGATTCCGCTCAGCGCTCCAGCTGCATAACCTTGAAGACTTTGGACCGCGACGCCAACTCGCACGCTGTGAGTCTAGACCGGCTGCAGGATGAGGTCTCGCTCACGGCCTGTCGCAAATCGAAAATAATCTAACCAGAGAACGAATTGCGCGGAATTCCAGCTTAGTTACACTGCTCTCCAGTGGACCTCAGCGCACCCTGTGTGCCGGGGCTTGCTTTGGCCAAAAGGACGCTCATGACGGCATCTAACACTCGATTTCCAGGGCCCATCGGAGTTACCCCGTGAACAAAGGGCGCGCTGTCGTCACCACCGCCGCACTAGGACTCCTGTGCGCTTTCTCGTCTGTTGCGACGGATGCCAGAGCTCAAACGCTCACACCGGGCGCCCGACGCTGCACGCGCCGAAAAGATTCTGGATATGGGCAGCTGGAACTGCGAAGGCGACAACGACATGTCCATGTTTGACGTCGACGTGGGCCAGGTGGTGCAAGCGCGTGCTTTCAGAGATCGCATGCAGGCACTTGGCGCGAAGAACTATCGTTATCAAGAGTTTCCCGGTGAACACGGTGACGGCTGGGCATGCGTTTTCGACCCAACAATGGCCGATTGGATGTTTGGTTGGGTTAAAAGTGGGACGCCGGGCGGCGGCACCGGCACGGGGGGCGCCTCAAGCAGCGGGGCAGGCAGGCGCAGCCTGGCGGTAGTTTTGCTTGGGTAGCGCTTTCAATACTTGGCGCGAGCCTGATTCGCCGTCACAGACTCTTGTCATCAGACGAATGAACGAACTCGGCCTCGGATTCGACCGCTAAACCTAGGAGAACCATCATGCGATTTCACAAGCCACTCAACTCTCCACCTTGGGCATCGATCACGCGCGTCGCGTTGGCGATCTTCGGCAGCATCGCTTGCTCCAATACCCCCACGCCAAATCGACCCAACTCCGACGCCACTGGGCCTGGGAGCACGAGCCCCGGTTCAGGCGCTGGCAGCCTGGTTCCTGGCAGCTCGGGTTCAAATTCCCAGAACATGCCCCCGGGTTCGGTACCAACGACGAGCCCGACAGCGAGCGCACCACCCGTCGACTGTAGCGCTGGCCCTCAACCAGGCGCTTCGCCCATCCGACGGATGACTCCGTTTGAGTACGACAACACCGTTCGTGATCTAACCAGCGACACGGCTTACCCCGGAGCTCTACTGCCGGTCGAAGGCGGCGCCGGATTCGACAACAATGCGGAAGTAGGTGCCGTTTCGAGATTAACGGCGCAGAAGTACATGGAGGCCGCGGAAAGCCTTTCTGCGCGGGCGACTGCGAATCTCCCCGCGCTGCTCGGTTGCGACCCGGGACTCGGGGAAACCGCTTGTGCCAGCGCTTGGGTCCCGTCGTTTGGCAGTCGGGCTTGGCGCCGTCCGCTCGATGCCACAGAAGCGCAACAGATGGTGGATGTTTTCACTTCCAATCGTTTGGTGCGCACACTTCAAGAGTCTGTGCAGGCCGTCTTCGAAGCCTTCCTCAATTCGCCGCACTTTCTCTATCGCGTTGAGGTGGGGGAAATGGGAACTGCTGTCAAAGTTACAGATTATCAGCTCGCGTCTCGGCTTTCGTATCTCCTTTGGGGCAGCATGCCCGACGCTCAGCTGTTTGACTCTGCTTCCAAAGGGCAACTGGCTCAGCCGGATCTCATTGCGGTGCAAGCTCGCCGCATGTTAGCCGATCCTCGGACCCGCGCGATGTCGCAGCGTTTTCACGAACAATGGTGGAACTACAAGGACGCCCGCACGATCGACAAAGATCCCGCAGTTTACCCTGATTTTTCGCCTGCCATCAATGCGCTCTACGTCGAAGAAACCAATCGGTTTCTCGATGCGGCAATCTTCGAGGGCGACGGCTTGCTCTCGACACTACTCACCTCGACGCGCACATTCGTGAATCCTGCCCTCGCCACCTTTTATGGTGTTCCCGCGCCGGCAGGCACCGACTTTGCCCCGCTCGATGAGCCCGACCGGCGCGCTGGCCTCCTCACACAAGGAGCCTTTCTGGCCACCCACGCCAAAGCCAACCAAACCGCTATCGTGCAGCGCGGAGTCTTCATACGCAGTGGGCTCTTCTGTCAGTCGCCGCCGGCTCCCCCCAAAGACGCAAACTTTATGCTTCCAGCTCCGCAACCCGGCCTTTCGACCAGAGCACGGCTCGAACAGCACCGACAGAACCCTGTGTGCAATACTTGTCACGCTGAATTTGACCCACTTGGTTTTGCGTCGGAGCACTACGACGCCGTGGGCCGTTGGCGCGATACGGACGGCGGAGTGGCGGTCGACTCGACCGGGACGCTCACTGGCACCGATGTTGATGGCCCTTTTACTGGGATTTCTGAGCTTGCTAACAAGGCCGCCAACAGCGAGCTCGTCAGGTCCTGCGCGGTGACAGAGTGGTTTCGGTACGGCTACGGACGTCACGATACAGCCGCCGATGCCTGCAGCCTGAACCAGCTCAATGCCGCATTCAAGGTTGCTGGTTACAAGATCCCGGAGCTCCTGGTGGCACTCACTCAGAGCGACGCATTCCTCTATCGCGACACGACCACGGGAGCTCAATAACATGGAACGGAGAAACATGAAGACGAGAATCCACCGCCGCACGTTCTTGCACGGCGCAGGTGGCACGCTGATCGCGCTCCCGATGTTGGAGGCCATGGCTTGCTCGCGAAGTGGAAGTTCGACGAACGCGGCGAGTGATCCTCGGCGTGCTCATGAGACCCGGCAAGGTCTCGGCACCGGGCCGCAGAGGTTCATTGTATTCTTCAGCGCCAACGGCACTGTACTCGACCGCTGGACACCGACTGGTACAGAAACCAGCTTTGAGTTCAAAGTGGCGGCCGACCCCACGCTCAAGCACGTGCTCCTGCCGCTTGAGTCCCTGAAGAGCAAGCTGCTTGTGATCGACGGCCTCAACCAGAACTCGCGCAACGCAGATCCCAGTGGCAATCCGCACGATACGGGCATGGGTCACATGCTGTGTGCGATGCCGCTCAAGCCCGGTCCTGGCGGAGCGGGTGAGTTTGAGCACTTGTACGACGGATCTGCCGGTGGGATTTCGATCGATCAAGAAGTGGCTAACTTGATCGGGAGCACCACCCGGTATCGTTCGATCGAGCTCGGCAACGAATCTTATCTCGATCCGATCCGACAAATCACGAGCCGCATGAGTTATCGAAAGCCGTTTGAAGCGATCCCTCCCGAAAACGATCCCCGCGCTGCTTTCGCGACGCTCTTTGCTGGAGTCGCCTCTTCTGGTCAGGCCCCAACCGCGACCCTGGACGCGCTCACCGCGAGGCGCAGGAGTGTGCTCGACAAGGCAATCCTGGACCTCACTGCGCTCATTCCGAAGGTCAGTGCTTTCGACCAAAGGAAGCTTGAGGCTCACCTGACGGCGGTGAGAGAGCTCGAAATGAGTCTCGCCTCAAACGCGACTCCCCTCGGCTGTCAGGTACCTGCTCAAGGACCGCTGGCAAGCGCAAACTATCCCGAGATCATGAAGCAGCAGATGGACATCATGGCGCTGGCTGTTGCTTGCGACCTAAGCCGTGTTATCAGCCTCCAGTCCTCCACTGCGCAGTCGAGCGTCAAGCATACCTGGCTTGGGATCCAAGAGGACCATCATGGAATTTCGCACGAGTCCGGATCTCCCACGGGGCACCAACAGATGGTCGATATACATTCTTGGTATTCTGAGCAGTTTGCTTATCTTATCACCAAGCTCTCTTCGATCGACGAGATCGGTCAGAGCGCCCTCGACAACAGCGTCGTCATGTGGACGAACGAACAGGGTGAGGGGGGCGATCACTCACCGGACAGAATACCGTATGTCTTAGCCGGTTCGGGTGGCGGAGTCCTCCGGCCGGGGCGTTTCCTCAAGTACAAGGATGGCTCCCACAATGACCTCTTACTCTCTCTGTTAAAAAGCTTTGGCAGCAACGCCTCAGTGTTTGGCCTCCAGTCAGTGTCGAACGGACCGCTTGCTGGCCTCACTTAAAGCGAGTGACTTCAACAGCGTTCAGAATCGCACCAATCCTGCTATCGAGCCACAGCGCGCCGACATCGAACTCGATGGCGGCGAACGGCTCAATTCTGACGAAACTCTCCGGCATGCGGCCGAAACCTAAGCTGGCTTCAATGGCTGGCCGATGGGTGATACTCATCGCACAACAGCGCCAAACCGGCGCACCTACAGTCCATCCTCTGTTGAGTGAGCGAGGGCGCAAAGGCGTTATCAAATGGCGTGCTTCTGCTCTGGATCCAGCGATACAGTACGGCCATACTGACTGAAGAACCAAGCCTGTTTTTGGGCGCAATATCCGCCTAAGCGAAAGAGGAACGGAGTGGAGATCCTGAAGACAAAATCGCTTTGGCCGAGGTCGGTGAGCTCATGGTTGGTGGCGTCCCTATGCCTGTGTGCATCGCCACTAGCGTGCAGTGAACAACTCAAAGGGTCGACGCCCAACCGCAACCCTGACGCTGGTCTTTCCGCAGGCGCGGCCCAGCCAAACGGAGACCCGGTTTCTTCCACGGGTGCTGGGGGCAGTGCAACCAACCCCAGAATGGGTTCGGGGTCGAGCGGCTCCGTCCCGCTTCCAGACGCGATTGGTCAAGGCGTGGTGCGTCGATTGACCCGAACCGAATACAACTTCACAGTTCGCGATCTTTTTGGGTCCTCGCTCACGCCTGCCGACGCCTTTCCAGGTGATGTCGGTGCGGACGGTTTCGACAAGGCGTCGAGCCCACAAAGCGTGGTCGCAGCTCACCTTTCGGCTTTCGAAAAGGGCGCTGCCACCGTGATCGAAGCCGTCTTCGCGGATCCCACGCAGCGGGCCAAAGTCGTTAGCTGTGACTTGGTCGCGGATGCGAATTGTATGCGCCAATCGCTTGAAGCGTTCTTGCCACGCGCCTGGCGCCGGCCAATTCAACCGGCTGAGGTGGCCCGTCTGATGGCCCTCGGGGCTACTGAAGCACAAGCAGGAGGGCCGCCTGAAGAGCAGCTCAAGTTGGCCCTGCGCGGAGCGTTGACGTCACCGCACTTCATGTATCTGATTGAACTGGATCCGGACCTCACATCAACCGCGCCGCATCCGCTCAATAGCTATGAATTGGCGGCCCGCCTCTCCTATTTCTTGTGGAGTTCCACGCCGGACGATGAGCTTCGGGCGGTCGCAACCGCAGGCACACTCCAAGACGACGCACAACTCTCACAGCAACTTCAGCGCATGCTGGTGGACGCAAAATCGAGCGCGATGTCGAGCGTTTTCACGGCGCAATGGCTGCAGCTAGCGAAGCTTGCCACTCACGACATTAAGCCGGACATTTTCCCGGACGTGTCGCCAGACATCAAGACGGCGATGAGCGCGGAAACGCAGCTATTCTTTCAAGACCTGCTCCAAAACGGCGGCGCACTCGGAACCCTCCTTGGCGCAGACTACGCGTTCATCAATCCAGCTCTGGCAGCCCACTACGGCCTGCCCGTGCCCGCCACCACAGATTTCATCAAAGTGAGCGTAGCGGGCACCACGCGGGTGGGTGGCTTGCTCGGTCACAGTAGCATCCTGACGCTGACGTCGAGCCTCGAGAAGACGTCCGCGGTCAAGCGCGGCGCCTGGGTGCTCGACAACATGCTGTGCTCACAGCCGCCGCCGCCGCCACCGGATGTCATGAAGCAGATCATAGCGCAGCAACAGCAGACCGAGATGCTCACCGCAACCTCGACGCAACGCGATTTCCTCGCTGTGCATCGCGCAAATCCAACGTGCGCCGGGTGTCATTCGGTGATCGATCCCGTGGGCCTTGCGCTCGAAAACTACAACGCCGTGGGTCAGTATCGAAGCATGGACAAGGGCGTAGTCGTCGATGCGTCCGGGATGCTCAGAGATGGAACCGCGTTTCGCGATGCGCATGAATTCGCCAAAATTCTCAGCTCAAAACCGGAGTTGGGGAGTTGCGTTGCCAAGAAGCTCTTCACGTTTGCGCTCGGTCGCGCGCCAAGCGTTGACGATAGCGCCCACCTCGCCAGCGTGGTCACGACCAATCAAGATCAGCTCGCGAACGTCCTCTCCAAGCTCGTCATCAGCAAACCGTTTCGCTTCCGCCGCGGCGGATAAGGAGTCTTCCGATGTTTCAATCACGTTTGGATCGTTACAGCCGACGGCGCTTTCTTGGAGGAACGGGCGCTGCAGTTATGGTCGGTTTGCCGCTGCTTGAGACTTTCACGGCCCGGAGCACGCGCGCGCAGGTCGGAGCGCTGCCCCAGCGTTTGCTGTGCATTGGCTGCGGCAACGGGATGCCAATGCCAGACTTCACTCCCAATGCTCCCGGTGCGAACTACACGCTGCCCACCCTACTGAGCGCCTTTGCACCCGTCCGCTCCAAACTCAACGTCATCACGGGGCTCGGCATCGACGAGGGCCAATACCCGCCCGGTGATCACGCCGCTGGCATGGGAATGATGTACACCTGTGTCACTCCCAATGGGCCCCAAGACACCAACGGCATTTCGTTCGATCAAGTGATGGCGCAAGCGCTCGGATCACAAACCCGCATCCCTTCGCTTCAGCTAGGCTTGCGCGAGGGGCCACCGAACGGTGACGGGGAGTATGGTCCAGTGTTTCTGAAGAATCTGTCCTGGGCCTCCGCAACGCAACCGCTAAGCTCTGTGGTTGATCCGACGGTCGTCTTCCAACAACTGTTCTCAGGATCCAGCCCGCAAGCATCCAGCACTGAGAATGTACGACGCCTGGACCGCAGTATCAGCGTACTCGACTACGTGGCCGGCGAGAGCATGCATCTGTTACCGGCGCTGAGCACCCAGGATGCGCAACGCCTTGACCAGTACTTCACCGCGACACGCGAGGTCGAGCGACAGTTGGTGGTGTCAAAGTCCGGTGGTGGCGTGAGCACGGCAACCTGCAGGGCCGGTGTCGCTCCGGGAAGCAACCTCAACTATCCTGACACCATGCGTGCGATGTCCGACCTCACCGTGCTCGCACTCCAGTGCGACGCCACCCGTATCATTAGCCTGCACCTCGGTTGCTACCTCAACGACAACTACTATGGCTTTCTTGGCGTCAATGCAGACCATCACGCAACGTCGCATGGCGAACCAGGCTACGGGATTATTTCTCGCTGGCTGATGGACCAGGTTGGATATTTGTTCAGCAAAATGAATGAGGTTGTGGAGCCCGACGGAACGCTGCTCGACAACAGTATCGGCATTTACAACAGCGATTGCGGCGAAGCCGATGAGCACGATCACAAGAATCTTCCAGTGCTCGTACTCGGCGGTGCTCGCGGCAAAATACCAACGGGTCGCTACTACGCCTTCCCGCCAAACACGCCCTGCGGTGGTCTTTACGTGACTCTACTGAATGCCCTTGGAGTGAGCGCTCAGACGTTTGGCGCAAAGCAAAGCGGTCCTTTAGCTTTGCCGGCGTGACCCGGATCGGCGGAGCTTCGCGCTCCGTTAGCCTGTACGCGCTAAGATTACTGTTTAAACGGGCTCAAGTGCTGCCCCGGTACGATCTCTGTAGGCACCGATCCGATCTCGCCGGGCTTCAACCAGCCGACGGCCAGATGATCCTCCGCGATGTCTTCCTTCAAGAGAGCTTCCACGTAATAGCGCCGACCAGCGACCAGCGAGATCGGTTGAGATCTTTGGGTTGGGAACTTGCCCCATTCACGGTATCCGGTCCACGCGGGGGAGCCGCTCACGTAGGCGATTCGCGTCTTATTCGCAGGTAGATGGTCGCTGCTCAAGCTGAGCTCGCCGTTGTCGTCGCACGAAATCCAGAACGTGTACGCACCCGTTGTCGGCGCCGTCAGATATCCACGCATGCGTGCCGCAAAGTCCTGCCCGACGTCGTCCGGCATTTGAAGATTCTTGAGCTCCAGCGCCACATCCGGCGCGGCATTGTGCGGAATCAGATTAACGTCTTCGCCTTTGATATTGTTCCATCGTTCGTACGTGATAATGCCAGAGTCGCCGAGCGGTGCATTGTCAGCTGGACGCTCCACAGCCGTGCTTGGGTGAGGATTCACGCCGCAACCACCGCAGGCAAAAACAGCCGCCATTAGCGCACACATGACACCAGAGTATTTCACATCGTCCTCGCTCGCTTGAACCGACCGTGGCACCGTTTGGCGCACCAAAGAGGAAGTAGCTCAACCAGCTAGCGTGAATCTAGATCAACCGCCCGCCATTCCGTTGCATATTTGCGCCGCAGAACTCGGGGCCATCGGTGGTTGCGGGATGTGGATCACTGACGTAGCTGTGCGTTCGAGCCCAGGCGGGTTCTGGAAGGTAGCAACGGTGCGCACATCCGCCACAGATTGGCGCAAAGCTGTACGGCTCAGCGCGGATCCGACCCGTAGACTTAGACTATTCAATCGGGCCCAATTCCGCGAGGTGCTACCAAGGCTATGACGAACTTTAGTTTGCCCAAGGGTTTCGTCTGGGGCGCTGCCACCGCAGCTTACCAAATCGAGGGAGCTGTTGCCGAAGGGGGCCGTGCTCCAAGCGTTTGGGACACATTTTGCGAGCTCCCTGGTCGCGTCTTTGAGGGCCAAAGCGGAAGGGTGGCGTGCGACCACTACCATCGGTTCGAAGAAGACGTGAAGCTGATGGCCGAGATGGGCCTCAAAGGCTATCGGTTCTCCATTGCGTGGTCGCGCATCATGCCAGAAGGCACGGGCCGCGTGAACCAAGCTGGACTTGATTTTTACAAACGGCTGCTCGACGCGCTCGAACGCCACGGCATCACACCCTACGCAACGTTGTTCCACTGGGACAGTCCGCAGGCGCTTGAGGATCGATTTGGCTCCTGGCAAAGCCCCGAAATGGCAAATGCCTTTGCCGAGTACTGCCAGGTGGTCGTGCGCGCTTTGGGAGGCCGTATCCAGAACTGGATGACGGTCAACGAGGTCGTTTGCTTCACTCGCTCAAGCTACGCCGTGGGCCGCGTTCCTTACAGCGCCCCCGGCACGACCCTGCCCAATCAACAGCTGGTTAACCAAACGGTACATCATGCCCTCCTGGCCCATGGCAAGGGAGCGCAGGCTATCCGCGCTGCTAGCCCTGGACCGTGCAGAGTGGGCATCGCCGACAATCCAGCCACTTTTGTGCCCTTGGCCGAGACCCCCGAGCACACCGAGGCAACGCTCCGCGCCTTCCGACGCGGCAACGGTGGCGTTTTGGTTCCGATCCTGACAGGCGAGTACGACTCTGGGTTTCTTGAGGACTGCGGTGCGGAGGCTCCCGTTTTTTCGGTCGAAGATTTCAAGCATATCGCTCAGCCGCTCGATTTTTTGGGTATCAATCTTTACACGGCAAGTTACGTGCGCGCCTCGCGCCACCCCCGCGGCTTCGAAGAGCTACCGTTTCCGCGGACCTACCCAACCATGAACATGCCATGGCTGCGCTTCGTTCCCGACTCGATGCTCTGGGCCGCGCGGGGTGTGGCCTCGCTTCGCGGCAATCGAGACCTCGACCTCTTTATCACAGAGAACGGTGCCGCGTGCCAAGATCAGTTAACCCAGGACGGTGAAGTCCTCGATACTGATCGCATTCTCTACCTGCGAGAAAACTTGCGTTCTTTGCAGCGAGCTATTGACAGCGGCGAGCCCTACAAAGGCTATTTTGCGTGGAGCTTGCTCGACAATTTCGAATGGTCGTCTGGCTACGATCGGCGTTTTGGACTCATCCACGTGAATTACGACACGCAGAAGCGCACTCCCAAGGCCAGCGCCAAGTGGTTCGCTGAAGTGATTCGGCATAACGCAGTGATTTAATCGGAACGGCGAAACGAGAATGCTCGCGAGCCGCATCGCACAGGGTTGTTGGCTCCCAACGGAGCTGCCCTCTTGGCTTGTTCGAGTAAGCCATCCAGAACTCCCATTGGAGGTCCTTGGCGAGGGGCCCCAAACCAACAACGCTGGCGCGAGAAACTTCGGGAAGCGTGACGACGAGGACGGTGGTTAGGTCCTTCGAAGGGGCACTGGCGCGACAGTAGGCACCCTTCGACGAACTCTTACGGCTTTCCTGCTGCTTTTCTTGGTACACTCACCCCGTGCGCATCGGGTTGGTCATGGATGCAAGTATCGAGAACTTCCGAGGCGCACTGCGCGGTGTCGCCGAATTTGCCCGAACGGACAAGAACTGGTGGCTTGACCGGTACGACACCACTCACAGCGGGTTGGCGCAGCTAGTTGCATCGCCGTGCCGCGGTTTTTTGCTTGGCACAATTGACCGCGAGGTTCTCGATGCGGCAGCAGCTCTCACCTTGCCTGGTGTCAGCGTTGGCGCACCCTACCCAGCACCCACGTTGCCGACGGTCACACACGATGACGTCGCCATCGGAGAACTCGGAGCGAAGTACCTCTTGGCGCGCCAGTTTCAGCATTTCGCCTACGCCGCACGCGCCGGAAAACTAAACGATCAGCGGCTCGTGGGCTTCGAGCGCGCGCTCACCGAAAGCCACCACACCTGCTCCATCTTCGATGAGGATCCAGGCTGGCAAAGGAATCCGCAAAAACGCGATCGCGAACTAGGCGACTGGCTTTGGGCTCTGCCGAAACCTGTGGCATTATTTTGTGATTGCGACGAGCGCGGCTGGCTTGTGGCCGAGCATTGTCGCCGGCTCGAGATCGCAATCCCAAGCCAGGTAGCGCTACTTGGCGTGGACAATGATGTGACCGTGTGCGCGCTGACCGAGCCCGCGCTAAGTAGCATTCAAACCTCTTCCGAGCAGATCGGTTACCTGGCTGCGAAGCGTCTCGCCGAGCTCTTAGCTGAACGCTCCCCGGCGCCAACTCGCGTGGAGGTGCCTCCGCTTCGCGTGATCGAACGCCGCTCGACGGACACCTTGATCGCGACCGATGCCGTCGTTGTCCAAGCTCAGCGCTACATGCGTGAAAAGCTGCGGGAGGAACACGGAGTGGACACGCTCTGTAAGGCGCTGGCCTGTTCGCGACGCGGTCTCGAACGGAGATTTCAGCTGGCAACGGGCATGAGCCCGGCTTCAATGTGGACACATTTCCGCGTACAGGAGGCTCAACGGCTCCTGATGGAAACCGACCTCACGGTGGAGCTCATCGCTGATTTGTGCGGATTTCCAGACTCTCGGGGGCTTTCGAGCAACTTCAAACGTGCGCTTGGAGTGACTCCTACTGAATACCGGCGGCGGGCTCGGCCTTAGCGATCAGTCGGCGGTGTTCAGAGCTCAACATCCCTTGCATCCGTAAACACCTGCTCGATCGAAGCGGGCACCCTGAACCTCGAGCAAGTCGACCCCCCCCGGCATGGCGCGCACATCTGACACAGATTGGCGCAAGGCTGAGTGGCTTGAAACCGTTCCGCCCGTATACCGAAAGCTGCCGCGCGCTGGACAAGCAATCGCTGTCCATTCGACTGCCGTCGTGGATGGATGCACCACAATGCCTAAGTTCTATGCGCAACTCACAACCGCCTTCCTCATTCCTGGAGGAACCTATGGCTGCCAGGATTCAGTCGGAACGAGCGGGCCAACACGGACAGGTTCGTCGATTGGGACGTCAGGTGGTGCTCAAAGTAGTGCTGGCGTAAGCTTCAGCTCGGGAGGGAGTTCGAACAGCACCGGCGCGAATACGAGTTCTCTCAACCAAAGAGGGAGCGGTGGTATCGAAGCCTCGGGTGGCGCTGTGTCAATGAACGGTAGTGGCGGCGCGTCTCTTGGCGGTGCCAAGACCGAATCCGGAGTTTCGGGAAGTCCACAATGCCGGCCCCGCAGGCACAGCGCCAGAACAGGGATCTGGAGTTGTCTTTGGTGGCCGCTGTGTTCGGGAAGCGGTTCCCAGGGCACCCTGAACCTCGAGCAAGTCGACCCCGCCCGCCAGGCGGCGCAGATCTGACACAGATTGGCGCGAGGCCGAGTAGCTTGAAACCGTTCCGCCCCGTACACTGAAACCTGTCGTTGAAGCTGCCGCGCCCCGGTCGCGCTGGACAAGCACTTGGTCGTTACGGAAAGGTCCGTTTCTCTGCCCACCGCCACTTAACAGCCAGTTACGGGACAGGCACCCTCTATGAGAATTCTCACGCTCTGCAGAATTGTTACCGCGCTGCCGCTCTTGGCGTGCGCGGTGGCCTGCACCGCCAATGTCGGCACTCCACACACCACAGGTAAACCTGGAGCGAATGGTGGTCCCGACGGCACCACTGCGACCGGCACAGGGGCTAGCAGTAGCGTCGACGTGACGACACCGGGAGCGGGCGGAGCTGGGAACTCGGGGCCGATCCTGCCAACTCAGGCCACCTTGCCGCCAGCTGATCTTCCCCCAGCCTTGGCCGCCCCCGTTGAGCTTCCGATGAGGCGCTTGAGCGCTGCTCAGTACCAAGAGGTGTTGAAGGAAATCGTGCGGCGTGCGCTGCCCACCGACGGCGCCACAGTCGCTAACGCCGTCCCCGACATCGTTGAGGCCTCTCTCTATCCGGAGGACATTCTTGCCAACTTAGATGGTGGTCGTCATGGCGGCCTCTTGCGTACCGATCAAGCGCTGCAGCAAGCGCACGTGGATGGTTCGTATACTGCTGCTCAGAAGCTTGGCGTGGAGCTCACGAACAGCCCGGCGCGCATCACGGATCTGGTGGGAACGTGTGCAACGGATGCGGACGCGTCTAACGATGATGCCTGTCTAACCTCGTTCGTTCAGCGTTTCGGACAGCTTGCACTCCGCCGCTCGCTCGATGCCGGCGACGTGGACTTCTACAAGAGCATAGCAGGGACGACTCCGGTGGCGCCGGGAAGCATCGCGAACGTCGTGGCACTTCTGCTGACTTCGCCTGACCTGATGCATTCGATCGAACTCGGTAGTGGCATGGCTGCTCCCGGGCGGATCACGCTGACCGCGCACGAGCTCGCCGCACGGCTAGCGCTGCACTTCTGGAACTCGATCCCGAATGCCGAGCTCCAGGCTCTGGCCGATTCGGGGGACATTCTGAAGCCTGACGCTTTCAAGGCCCAAGTGGCCAAAATGGCCCTGGATCCGCGGGCAAACGCAACCGCGATTGAATTTTTCGCGCAATGGTTCCGGATGAAGGAAGTGCCCGAGTTGAACTCTCGCCTGACCGATCCGGTCTTCAAGGCGATCGTGGGTGATTTCACGCCCACCTCGCAGACTCGCCAAGACGCGCTCGCGGAGATCGACGGGCTTGTCTCGTTCACCTATCAGAACAACGGGACGTTATCCGGGTTGGCCAACGACAATCACGCTTACAGCCGCTCACCGGAGCTAGCTTCGTTGTACGGAGTGCCCGCCTGGGACGGAGTGTCCGCTCCGGGCATCATGCCGAGCCGGAATCTCTTGACTCGTGTGGCGTTCACCGCGAGTGGCCTGGCCAATACCCGACCCATCCTAAAAGGTATGCGCATTATCAACGGGCTTCTCTGCCAAAGCTTGCCTCCGCCTCCGCCTGCGGCCATGGGCGTTGTGATCGAGCTCTCACCGGATTCCACGACACGTGAAGTGGTGGACGGGTTAACGTCTCCGCCTTCATGCGCCGGCTGTCATCGGCTGATCAATCCGTACGGCTTCATTACCGAGAATTTTGATCCGATCGGCCGCGAGCGAAGCACGCAACAACTCTATGATGTGCAGGGGAATCCGACGGTGGCGAAGCCCGTTGCCACGGATGCAGCGATTCAGATCGCCGGTCAGACCCACATGGTGTCCGGTGCCACCGAAGCGCTGAAGTACATCTTGGAGAGCGGGCAGATAGAGGGCTGCTTCGCGCAGCAGTACTTCCGCTTTGCGTTTGGGCGAAAAGAGTTCGAATTTGACCGCTACATCATCGAGCAGCTGAATTACTTCGCGCGTACCAACGCCAACTTGGGCGACGTCATGCAGCAGGTCGCGTTGCGACCGGAATTCCAATTGAGGATGGCGCAATGAAATACGTATTTGCACAAAACCGCCGCCAGTTTTTGCTCGGTGTGGGTGGGGCATCCCTGGCGCTCCCCATCTTGCCATCTTTGCTCAGGGTTCCCAAAGCCGAAGCGCAGGCGTTGGCCGCGCAGAAGTACTTCGCGTACATGGAGCTTCCGCACGGTGCGGTGGTGCAGACAGAGGCGTTCCCGGCTGACAGCATGGCTACCGAAATGAAGAGCTATGCCGGATTCACGGTGCGGCGCGGGGTCTTGCCTTCGACAGCCACCAACGGTGAGGTTCAGCTTTCGGGCGTGCTTCGCGCACCTTCCACGCTGTTGACGCCCGGGCTGCTCGCGAAGATGAACGTCATTCGTGGCGTCGATCTTACCCATTATCCCGGTCACGGTTCCGGGCAGTCGCTTGGAAACTTCGGTGACATGGCCGGCGGCTCGATTAGCGACGGCGACTGGGCACGCCCCACGATCGACCAAATCATGGCCTGGGCTCCAAGTTTCTATGGCAATACCACCGTTACCGAGCGCGCCATTGTGGTCGGAGAAATCAGTTGGGCTAACAGTAACCCAGCCGCCCATACCGGTGCTGTGCAGCGTGTGTCGCAAAGCGCTCCGAACAACGTCGCACTCTTCGACAAGCTCTTTGGGAGCCTGACGCCGACTGGCTCCGGTGGTGCGCCGCCGCCCCCGAATACGCTGCTCGTGGATAAGGTCGTAGCCAACTATCAACGCCTGATCAGCAGCGGTAAGCTTTCGAGCGTTGACCAGAAGCGAATCGATGACCATCTGCAGCGCGTCTTTGAGTTGCAGAAGAGGCTCTCTCGACCGACGCAGTCCTTTGGCATGATCCCACCACGGCCGGGGATGAGCTCATCAAGTGACGGCTACGACGTGGACCCGGCAGCGCAAGTCGCGAAGATCAATCTGTGGACTGACATCGCGGCTGCAGCGTTCAGTGTCGGTGCGTCCCGGATCTTCACGGCGAATTTGAACGAAACCTTCAGCGACTACGTCGGGGATTGGCACGACTTGGCGCACAGCTCCGAGGCGGCGCGTACGGCGAAGTTCGTGAAGGCGAATCAGACCTTCTTCTCGGGTGTTTTCGCCGAATTTGCACGCAAGCTCGATGCGATCTCCATGGGTGATGGCACCACGCTCCTCGATGCTTCATTGATCTCGTGGGCGCACGAGTCGGGAAGTGTCTCGCACAACGGTACAGGCCTACCGCTTATCACGTTTGGTTCTGCGCGCGGCTTTCTCAAGACGGGTCAATACTTGGATCTTCGGAACCTCAACAAGCAGCTACCGAAGGCGACGGTAGGGACCGAGGATGGGCCGTCGACGGCTGAAGCCAGCTGGCACGGGTTGGCCTGGCATCAGTGGCTCGGCACAGCCCTCCAAGCCATGGGAGTCCCGAAGACTGAATATGCCGGGCTCAGCGGAGGCAGTGCCTACCCGGACCTCCACCCCGGGGACCTCAAAGACTTCTCGCCGGATCCGACCGCTCGCTACCCCGGGACTGAGACGCCTTACACGGACGCGGTCTACGCGGCGGCCGGTGAAGTGCTGCCTTGGATGGGTTGATCCCATCGCAACAGGTCATCAGCGTAAGGCCTATATGGGTGGGTTAGCTCCACTCTTCACCTCATGAAGGAAAGCCTCATCGTGCAGATCTCGGGATACCGCCGCCGCTCTAGTTTTCCACGTGGCGTGGCGCTCTCGGCGCTTCTTGCACTCTGCTTTTCTTGCACCGCAAAGCTGAATTCAGGTGCTCCGGCGCACAAGGGAGCGGGTGCGGACACGAGCCCGCTTGTCCCTCCGGGCTCGGTGAGCCCGGACTCGAGTGGCGTCCCCACCGTTCCAGGTCCCGGTGTGGGACCCAGTCCCGGTGTGGGACCCAATGGATTGCCACTTGGTCCCGCGACAACAACAGAGCGCCGATTTGCTACTGCAACGGGTTCCACTCCGGCTCAGGCATGGGCTGACTTTCGCTTGGAAGAAGCCAAACGCCTGTTGACACAAACAACGCTCAGCCGGAGCACACCGCCAAACAGTGTGGTTATGGCGACGGCAAGCGACTCCCCGCTAGCTTCAAGAAGGCGACCGGCACGGCGCCGCGCAAGTTCCGGGAGCTGATGTCGATTTGAGCGCCTCGGCGTTAGATCTGGATCGCGCCCAAGGCGAAATACTGCTCAAGCAAGCGTCGATGGTCTGCTTGTCGATCGTCCCCAGCCGGAGCTTGAAGCGATCGATCTGCTTGTAGGTGAGGTCGATGAGGATCGTTGTCTGGTGGAACCGGGTCGCTGGCTCCGCGCCAGATGGTTGCTCACGTTTAACAAACGCAAGCACCGCCAAAAGGCAACAAGAGGCCAGCGTGAGAACTCCGAAGAACCTGGGCCGAAGCTGCTCGAACGCTCTTCGCTAGGTCTATAGCTTGCAACCCACCCGTTCGTCATCGACCGCCAGCTCGTCGACCCATACCTCGAACGCCGTCGGATCCTGCTGGTACTGCCACCAGCCGAACCACACGGATTCGAACTTCGGCATCACGTACGGCGCGTTGTTACCACCATGCTGGTTCTTGGTAGTGGCCAATGAAGGATGCTCGACCGCGTCGACGAAGAACCGCGTTTCGTCCGTCTTGCCATCATGCAGCCACTCCAAACACACCCACTCTCCAACAGCGGGCTCCGCGGGTGCGCCGCCCGGATCATTGTCGTGGGTGGTCCAATCTCCAGTGGGGCCGCCATCACTGCCTACGCCCCAGCGATTCTTGATCTGGTTCGTATTGTACTGACCGCCCACACGGATCTTGGAGCCATCGCCTTGGCCCACGGCTTCCGCCATCGTCCAATGAGCCCAGGCTATCGTGGAGAACCGTTTGACGCGAATGAACATGCGTCCCCAATACAAGTCCGCCGCTGGGAACGTGCCTTGGGTGCGCACATAACCGAACCCATTGTTGGCGACGATGTGCAAACTCTTGCTGCCGCGAGCTGCTTGGGATGTGGTCAGCTCCAGCGTGTTGCCCGCGGAGTTTTCGATCTTCCACTTGCCTGTGTCGATGTTGGCGCCCTCGAAGTCTTCACACAGGAGCAGGCCTGCACCGGTGCAACGAGCGTTACCCAGGAACTGCGCTTTCTCGGGGCCGTAGTCCCGCTGGCCATTGGACGCCGCCCCTCCGGTGGCCAAGGATTGGTTGCCGCCGCTGTTGTTGCTCGCCCCGCCGCTGCCGCTGCCCGAGCCGCCCGTGGCCGCGGTGCCTCCGCTCGACGAACCTCCGGAATTGGACCCTCCGCTCGAGTTGCCGCCGTTGTTGCTGGGGCTACGTTGACGGTCCATCGTGTCGTTGCAGCCCAGGGCCAACGTGATTGCAAAAGTACAGGCGCCGAGAAGTAGTGGTTGATTCTGGAGCATGGTTTCGCAGTCTAGGGAGGTGAGTGGGCAAATGAGCCTGGAAGACAATTCACGAAAGTGGGGCTCTCCCCCAACGGGTGACCCTTTGACCTTGCCATTCAAAACACGTTCAGGAAATGCGATCTTTTGGCTGCTGCCCCCCGATTCAGGGCCCCTTGCGCCGATTTGCCACCAGCCAGGCCACCGTGCGGCCCCTGCTATAGTGGCTGAATGTCGTTCATCATTCGTTATGTCGTGCGCGGTGCACTCGTAGCCGCTCCAATCGGCGCCACGGTCTACATTGTCTTTTGGATCGTGCGTGGGGTCGACCGCCTGGCGGGCGTGACGTTCCCGGGCCTGGGCCTGCTGCTCACGATTGGCGGTTTGGGCCTGGTGGGGTTCTTGGTTTCGAACGTGTTGGGCGCGCAACTCGTGCGACTCGTGGAGGGGACGCTGGTGCGCTTGCCGCTGGTTCGAATGCTCTACAGTGCTCTCAGGGATCTGGTAGGCGCGTTCGTGGGAGACAAGAGAAGCTTCGACCGCCCGGTGGTCGTTTCTTTGCCAGGTCAGCCTTTTCTCTTGCTGGGCTTTCTGACGCGCGAGGACCTGGCTCACGAGGCACTGCAAGGCTATCGCGCCGTCTACCTCCCACAGTCCTACAACTTCGCGGGCAACCTCATTTTGGTGCCGGAGAGCGCTGTCAGGCCCATCGACGCCGCGAGTGCGGAAATGATGACATTCATCATGTCAGGCGGCGTATCGGGCAAGCTCAATCCACGCTGACCAGACCACGCGGATGTCCACGAGCTTCGCGCTGCGAGCGCTCTGGTGCGCTATTTTGGCGTCCTCTCAAGCCACTCCAAGTTTCGTTCCGAAGTAGTCCCAAAGCCGCTACAGGATTCTTCTGCTTTCAAGCCGCCTCCGGCTTCTGGCGACCAGCTTCTGTTCCCCAAGCTCAACGGCGGGCCCATGCGCTGGCTCGAAGCTGCCACCACCGAACAAGCTGCCACAGCCCTGCTCGCTAAGCTTGGGCTTGCTCCTCAGCCGCCTCCGACGCCACCACCGGTTTTGTTCGGGCAGCTCCGGCTCAGGTTCTGTTGATGGTCTGACGCCGGGCTTGTTGCCCTCGGGGGTGCTGCTCCCTTTGTTGGAAGCAAGCACCTCAGTGCGGAGATCTATTTGCGCTTGCGTGAAGTGGGATTTTGAGCTCCGCTTTGCGTCGGGTTCACCGCTCCTTGAGCCTCGGTGACGTGGTGAGCTGTCTTATGCTCCGGCTTAGCGATACTTCCTTGACCGACAAGCTCAGATTCTCGGCTGATCCGGACTTGATTGCTGGATACTAGACCCCTCGCCGCCGGTACCTTCCAAGACCCAACGCCAGCAGCACTAGGGCGAGAGCAGTCGAACCCGAGGCACCGAGCGGCCCCGGCGTTGCCATCGCACAGCCCCCGCCGCTGTTCACGCGACCCTTCGGCGCAGTCCCTGACGTTCCGGTCGCACCCGGCGCTCCCGGGCTCGGTACGGTTGAACTGTTAGTGGCTCCACCGGTTCCCGGGAGGGCTGCGTTGCCTCCCGATGTGGTACCCCCCGAGCTCACTGCTGAAGCGCTACCGGTGCCGACCGCGACGGCGCTGCCACCGGCGCCTTGCGTAGAACCGCCGCTGTTGGCGGCACCCCCCGAACCGTTCGGCGCCCCCCCGGAACCAGCCGGCGGAGTGAACGGCACGAGGTCTGCACCAGGTGGCAACGGAGCGTCGCCCAGCTTGTACGGCTGGGAGTGGAACATGGTGATCCCTTTGGGGCCATCACCGGATTGCGCGGCAGCGATCACGATCGCGCTCGTGTCGATCGTGAATGGCCCGGCGTAGAGCGTCCCCACGTCCTGCAGGGTGCTGGGGATGCTGCCGTCAGTGGTGTAGCGGATCTCGCCCGCGCCTGCTCCCTGAATGGTGATCGTCAATTGACCTGAGGGGTGCTGCCCGCCCTCCGGGGACATGGTGAGCAAGGGGTTGGGGCGGCTGGGAACACCTCGACGCTGCGCGAACAACCAAGGCAAGTAGTCGAGCTGACCGAGCCTTTGCATGCCCTCGTAGTGGCCACCCAGAATGCCTTCCGTGAAGTAAGGTCGACCGCCAGCGCGCGCTACGGCAGAGAACATGGCCTTGTCGCTGTCGTACGGGACCTCGTCGTTGATATTGTGGTTCGACCAAATGGCCATGTTTCTGAGAAGTGGGGCGGCCTGCGGGGAACCTCCGCCATCAGAAGGGGCACCGGCGGCGAAGATGTCCGCGTGGCGGCTGATGAAATCCCACGTGCCGTAACCACCCATGGAAATCCCGGTGACGTAGATTCGTTCAGGATCGATGTTGGGGTACTTCACCTGGAGCGCCTTCAACATCTTGATCGATGAGATCGCTGAGGATGACTCCGCCAGCGTGTTCACGTCGTAAGACTCCTTGTTGGCCCAATCCCAAACGGCCCAGGCTGCTGAGTTCGGGTTCTGGCTGTAATCGTTGTCGGAGTTCACCGTCCGTGGGGTCATGATAAAGGCTGGGAAGGCCGAACGATTGGCGGGCTCGAACAACGCTTCGAAAGGACAACTCCAACCCTGAAGGAACGCGAACGAGTCATCGGTGCCCATGCCGCCTGCGCCATGCAGGAAAATAACCAGCGGGTACTTGGTGTTGGGATCGAGGCTTGGCGGCTCCCAGTACCAACACCGCATGCCGTCCGCTGCGCAGTCCATCGCTTGTTGTGTAGGGATAGGGACTTGACCGTCGCCCTCGGTGCACACGGGGGCGGCATGAGCCGCAGAGGCTGTAAGGAGAATTCCGAGGGAAGCGAGAAGGGTCAGTGAATCGCGCATACACAATTGGATGCACTCCCGTGCCGGGTTATGCAACTGATACTTTGCGAGTCCTTTGCGCCAGCTTCGCCGCACGTTGGCGTACCACCCCCTTTCGGGCTGAGGAAACACAACGCGCCGCCTTACGACGACGGGGCACTAATCCAGTCTAGCGCGAACCCGCGGGCGCGCAGTTCGAAGCACACCACTCAGATTCCTTTAACCACCAGTTCACGATATGTACCGGATCAGATCGCGCGAGGTCGGCTGGTGACACCTTTGACCTCAAGCGCCCGCGTTATCAGAGCCGGAAGCTGACCGCGGTCAGGACGCCCGACGACAACGCAAGGAGAGCACGGCGAGTCCAGTGGAGCTCATGCGCATTGGTATTGGACTCTTCGGCTTCTCTGGCTTCGACGAGGACTGCCTCCACGGCATCGCTAGCTACGCTCGTCCGAAGCGACCTTGGACCTTTGACAAGCGCCATCCCACTGCCGAAGGTGTGAAGCTGCTCTTGGCGCAGAAGCCTGACGGTATTCTGGCCGCGTCGTCTGACAAGCAGGCGCTCGCGCTCCTGGGAAGCACCTCTCCCAAGCCTTTCGCAAAGTCACCGGTCAGACGCCGCTCCAATTTCGCGGGCTGGCAACGCCCTGAAGTAGGCTGAGCGCCGTTCGACTTTGCGTTCAGCGCCCGCGGGCTCGATGCAGGCATGGTATGCGAGCGTATCAAGGTGAGAACGCGTGGTGACCAGCGCTCACCGATGCAGTGAGCAAATTACGAAGGCAATTGACGGGATCTAGAGAGGCTAACACCTCGCACGGTCGCTATACTCAAGTAAGCTAGTTTCCGATTCCAGTACCAAATTCAGTACTAGGAATATCTCCCTTTGAGGCGGTCCATATGAAGTTCACGTGGTTCCGATGCGCGCACGCCGCACGCTTCCTTGTTCTGCCCTTCTCGTTGTTGTTCGCTGAGGGGTGCACCGGGGTGGCCTCGACCGGGTCAGCGCGGGGTGAGCCGACAAACACTGACAGCGACCCCGGCGGACCCCAAGTCATGCCAGGCGGACCTCAAGTTATGCCTGGCGGACCTCAAGTTATGCCTGGAGTCGACCCGACGGCGCCAGCGCTGCTTCCTGGGCCGAAGCCATTGCGTCGGCTAACGAATTTTGAACTGAAAAACACCATGTGGGAGCTGCTTGCTGTGGACGCGCCGGTTCCCGAGACGCTGCCGCGTGATGTGCTTTCGGAATCTGGATTTTCGGAGGGCTCGGTCATTTCGCGACTCGAGGCCGAGGCAATCATGGACTGGACGGGCACGCTTGCACAGCAAGGCGTTGCTCGGATCATGGCGTCGGCGCCCTGTGTTACGGCCCCCGCCGATCGCGCTTTGCAGGACGAATGTGTCAGTGGTTTTATCTCGAACTTCGGAATGCGTGCGTTCCGCCGCCCTGTGATAGCGGCGGAGTCCACGGAATTTTTCAGCTACTACCGTGACGTACTGCGCACCCAGCAGAGCTATGGCTTCGAACAGTCGATCGGTGTTCTGGCGCATCTCATGTTGCAGTCGCCGAGATTCCTCTACCATGCGGGGAGCCCTATCGCTGCAATGGGTCCCACGTCGGGCGCCGTACGCCTCGATGCCTACGAGCTCGCCTCGCGCATGTCTTACTTTCTCTCGGGCAGCATGCCGGATGCCCCCCTGTTCGAAGCGGCCTTGAACGGCCGCCTAGCGTCCACGGAAGGGATACAACAGGAGGCCCGACGGCTTCTGAACGATCCGCAGAGCAAGGTTCAGATCGAGGAGATCATGCTCCAATGGTTGGGGATCGAGGATCTCCGAAAGAAGATCAAGGACGCTCGCTACAGCTTCACGCCCGAACTGGGGCAAGCGATGGTCGATGAGACGCGACGCCTCGTTGACTCCGTCCTTGATGGGGAAGGCACCCTCGCCTCGCTTCTCCTTTCGAGAACGGCTTATGTGGATAACGGGGCCCTGGCCGCCTTGTATGGACACCCGGGATTCACGGGAAATAATCTCACCCCGCTTCAACTCAAAGAAACGGAGCGTTCGGGAATCCTAACCCGTGCGGCGTTTCTCACGTCTCAATCGTTGGGCTCCGAACTGAATCCGATTAAGAGGGGGCTGGCCGTCGTTGGAAAGTTTCTTTGTCTCAATGTGCCTCAGCCTCCGGCTGGATTCGTGCCCCCCGACCACGTTGATCCGGGTCTTTCTACACGCGAATTCCTGAAGCGCCACGACGCCAACGCCTGCGCAAGTGCCTGCCACGCGATGTTCACCCCTGCAGGTTTCGCTTTCGAGAACTACGACGGCGTGGGCGCCTACAGGACGGTGGATGGCGCAGAAACAATCGACGCCAGTGCGTCCGTATATTTCCCAGATGGGACCACTCGGCCCGTGGTCAACGCCCTCGAGCTGTCTCAGTTGCTCGCGGCTGATGCTGCGACGGGCGATTGCTTCGCTGATCACTGGTTCCGTCGTGCGCTACGCCGTCGGGACATCCCGAACGACGAGGGTCACCGCCAGGAGGTGAAGCAAGCCTTTCGCGGCGCAACCGGAAATATTCGAGAGCTGATGGTCGCGCTCGTGACGAGTACAGCCTTCACACACCGTTCGCTGGAGAGTGCCAAATGAGCAAGTGGATAATTCGCAGGCGAGACCTGCTCCGAGGAATGGGCGCGGGTGCCGCTTTGCTGCCACTTCTCAATGTGCGCGCCGCGCGTGGGCAGGCCGTTCCGCCAAAGCGCGTCATTATGTGTGTGTTTCCGAATGGGTACCCGAGCGGACAGTACACAGCGACAGGCAACAATGGCGCGGTCGACCTCTCGACAGCAACCTTCGCAGCGTCTCTGGCTCCGCTGTCGCCCTGGAAGGACCAGCTGGCGGTCGTTGCACCGGTAAAGTGTATCAACGCGGACGATGCTGAAGACTATCACCGTGCTTATTCGATGATGTTTTCGGGGGCAGCGCCGGTATCGAAGCCGCTTGGGCCTTCCTCCGTATGGGCACCAACGGGCCCGACGATCGATCAGGTGATCGCCAATAACATCGACCTCCGAGAGAAACTGCCGCGCCGAACGCTACCGCTGGCATTGCCGCTAGGTGAGCCAGAGGGTGTCGACGGCACGCTGGAGGCACGACGTGCCTTTTGGGCCGGTCAGGGCCAGCCGATTACGCCCGAAATCGATCCCTACAAGTTGGTGAAGGATCTCTTCGTCGGGACAGCGATGGATGATGTTGCGCTGACGCAGGCTCGGGCTGGGCGTCGAAGCATGCTGGATTTTCTCGGACGGGACCTGGAACGATTCTCGGCTCAGCTGGGTACGGAAGACCAGTTCACCGTGGCCAGTCATCTACAGGGGATCCGTGATTTGGAGCTTCAGCTCCAGCAGATTGGAACCGGGGGAATCTTGGGGGAGCCCCCGACGATCCCCACCGGCCTCAACATTCAAGCACTCAACGACACACCCGCGTTGTGGGAAGCACAAAGACAGATACTCTTGGCGGCGTTTCGGGCAGGCGTCACGCGAGTGGCAACGATGCAGTTCGGCCCGGCCTGGGGCGACAAACTCAATCTACCCTGGTTGCCCGCGACCGGGGGTCGCGTGTGGCACGAAATCGGCCACGGGCCTACCGATAATCCGCAGGGCCAGGACGATCACCAAACCGTCGTTACCTGGTATTCGCAGCAATTCGCAAAGCTGCTCGAGGGCTTGGCGTCGATCCCGGAGCCGGGGCCGAACAGCGTGACGATGTTGGACAACTGTGTTGTCGTCTGGGCTTCGAACATGTTGAGCGGAGATCATGACCCCAGCCTCCCCTGGATCTTGGCGGGAAAGTGCGGTGGGTACTTCAAAACGGGTCAGTACCTAGCATCAGCGGCAAACAAACCGGTCAATCACCTTTTCGTCGACCTCGCCCACGCAATGGACGTGCCCCTCGATTTCCTGGGAAATCCGGACATCCGCGGACCAATGCCAGGCCTGAAGGCTTAAGGATCTGGATGCGGTCGCACGCGTCGAACCCCGACCCTTCCCGCACTCCTCAGCCCGCCAGAGCGGGCTTTCCTTGGCCGTTTCGCGCCTTGAGGAGCTGGAGCCAGCGCCGAGCGCTTCGCCCGGATCCACCTGGTAGTCGAGCGCCGCCTCCGGCTTCTGGCGACCAGCTTCTGTTCCCCAAGGCCAACGCCCAAACTGACGACACTCGCCCTTCCCGTAAACGCTGGGCCTGGCTGCTGGCTCATGTGTTCCGGGCAGATCTTGATACTTGTGTGCACTGCGGCGGGCCCATGCGCTGGCTTGAAGCCGCCACCACCGTACAAGCTGCCACCGCACTGCTCGCTAAGCTTGGGCTTGCTCCTCAGCCGCCTCCGACGCCACCACCGGTTTTGTTCGGGCAACTGAGGTTTGGGTTCTGTTGAGGGTCTGAAGGTGGGCTTGTTGCCCTCGGGGGGTGCTTGCTTTGTTGAAGGTGAGCGGCAAAGCGCGTCCTGCAACGATCCTCCTAGATGCGGGCGCGCTCATCGCGTTCGAGCGCGGGAACGCTAAGATGCGCGCTCTGTTCCGGGAAGTTCTGAACGCTGGCGCCAGGCTGGTCGTACCCGCGGGGGTTGTCGGTCAGGTTTTTCGCGTCGGTGCGCGCCAGGTTCCCCTCCAGGCTCTGCTGAATCAATCCTGCACAACCGTGCCAGCGCTAGATCGCCCACTCGCCGAGGCTGCTGGAACCTTGTGCGGGCGCACGGGAACCCCCGACGTTATCGATGCCACCGTCGCCCTCCTTGCTCGCAAGTACAGTGCGCTCGTTGTCACGAGCGACGCGAGCGATCTTCGGCACATTGCTCCTGAGCTTACCCTCGAAGAAGTTTAGGAGGGGAACGCCTCCGGTTGAACCGCCTGGTCGCACGAAAACTCGCCAGTGGCTGGCGGCGCCCTCCTCGAAGCCCCAGCCTAGTATGTTACGGTGTCGTTTGGGGCGCAGGCGTTGGTACCTTCTTCACCGCCAGCTTACCGACCAACCGATCAACCGTACCGGGGGGCAGCGTCAGGCGTGCCCCAGGAAAGCCTTCATCCCAACCGTTCATTGTTGATTGTTGAGGGCCAAGCTCGAGGCTCGAAAGCAGGGAAGCGAAGTCAGGCAATGCGTCTTTGGTTTGCGAGGCGGGAGTGACCAGCGCCACCACCATGATCACGGGCAACCCGCGTTCTTCGTATCGAACAATCTCGGCTTCATAGCCGGTTTTGACGAACACAAGTTGCACACGCGTCCTTTCAGTGTCCGGATCGACTTTGAGTTGATTCACGTCCACCACGTCGACTGTTGCAAGAAGCGCCTCGCGTCCGCCCAGGACCAGAGGCTGGGAATGGCGCACTGTTGCAGTTCGGGATAACTGAGCGGTAACCCGCGTAGTGGTTGGACCCAACGTGATAAAACTAACTTCAGAGCTTGCCATCCGCTCAACGTAACCTCGCAGGACCACATCCAGAGTCTTTTCGCGGTCGGCGGAAGAAACAGGCATGGACTTGATCAACCGAGGGCCCGGCTAACAGTCAAGTCGCGCCAAGGGTTCAGAGGGTGGATCGCGTGGCTGTGCGCTTCCCTGCTTCCACTGTTGTTGGCAGGCTGCGAGCCGTACCACTACTCCAGCGTGGCTTACTTCGCTAACGCCACGCGCGAGCCCGTCACCGTTCGAATTCAGGCGCTTCAAGCGCAGTTAGACTGCGCTCACGTTAACCGGCGCTCGCTCGAACTGCTTGGTCATCGAGACTTGTTTGAGCCCCAAGCCACTTACACGGTTGAGGCCGGATCCGCGCTGCCGCTTGAGCAGGACTCCAGGGGTTGCGGGGCGGTGTTGGTCCAGATCCTCGGATTTGCCGACCAGTTTGTATTCTGCTCAAGTGGGCTCTACGCGCGGACCACCGAGAGCGAACTCGCGCACCTAGCGAACTGGGTCGGGTTCACCGCTCCTTGAGCTTCGGTGAGGTGGTTCGGAGGGTGTAGAGCGTCGTCGGCTAGGTGGCCTGCTCTCGGCGCTGCTCCTCCTTCCGACCGACTGTCAGTTCGATTGTCTTATGCTCCGCCAGGCAACTGGAACCATTGCGACGTGAGTTCGGCGCGCAAATGATAATGGGTTCGCCTCCACTCAAGCGAGTCCCGTTGTTCGCCGTCGGCTATACCGGTTGGAAGCAGCCAGCCACGTTGTTGACCAAACTTACCGAGGGACCGGTCGATGGCATGTGGATTTGGAAACAGACGGGGGCGTGGCTCCTCATACTGGCGATCGGCTTCAGCGCCTGCGGTGGGTTCAAGGATTCTATGGAAGACTCAAAGCGGGCCACGAGCGCATTGAAGTCCGAACTCGGACTCGACGCTCAAGTATCCTTCAGAACCATGAACGGCCACACTAGTGTTGGCGTTCGCCTCACGACGCCGCCTCAGGGGGATGCCGGAGTCGCGAAGCGAAACATCACAGATGTTGTTACTCGAAGCTTCCGCGCGAAAGTCGAGCGTGTGGACATCTCCTTTTGACTTGGCTCCGACGCCAAAAACAAGCTCCTTTCTGACCGGATGCGCACGGGCGTCTTCATCTCGCCATACCGATCACGCTCCGCACGCTTGATCCGCCCCAAACAGCCACCGGCTCAAAGGCACTCAAGAGGCGCCGCCCAACATGCGCTTGCAGCAGACGAGTGCCGACGGCGCCTTTGCAGGCTCCCTCTGGCTCTCGCAGCTGAAGCGCGGTACGTTGGACGGACGCCCCAACTGCCAGTTGTCCGAGCAAGAAGCCGCGATCAATCTCTCGTTTGTCGAAGTTGCGGGGAAGAGCTATGCTCAGACGTGCCAAACGCGCTTGCCATTCCCCCGCCAGGCTTTGACGACCTAAGTCCTGATGAGAAAGTTCGCTACGTCGGTGCTCTCTGGGACCGTATCGCTGACAATCAGCAGGATCTTCCGATCTCCGACGAGCTTCGGGATCTCCTTCACAGTCGCCTAGCTGCGCATCAAGCGAACCCGGCTGCTGCACGCCCTTGGTCAGAAGTGCGGCGTGAGATCGAGCGTGAGCTTTCCGAACGTCCACGCTGATGCGCCCTGAGCCTGTATTTACACCTGGCGCGCACGATGACGTCTTCACAGCCGCGGCCTACTACGGGGATTATGACCCTCGCCTCGGGGTTGCGTTTCTAGACGAAGTCGAACGCGCCGCTTTCCCTACGGGGTCTTCTTCACCGCGGGCTCGGCAACCGAGCCAGACGTCATCCTTGCAGTTGTGGATCTTCGCCAAGACCCCGACGTTATCCGGCGCGCCTACCTTCGCTAGAACGTGAGCCGTCCAACAAAGCGTTGCAGCCGACGAGCGCTTCGGTCGGCTTCAGCCTCCCTCTATTCCATCTTCCACACTCTTCCAACGCCCACGCGTTCAGAAGTCGCCGACATCGCCCGTCGCACGGCACAGCGCATAGAGAAAATCCTCCGAGCAAACGGCCGCTCCCTCGACCCGGCAATGCAAGACGACGAGCCGCCCAAGCTGTGTTCCGATGAGCCCGGCCTTGCCGCCGGCTATGCCGCTGCGGCGCGCGGAGTAGCGGCTTCTGGGGACCGCGCCGGCCAAGCCCCACTCCGCTTGCTCGTCTCGCCCGCACCGGCTGTCAGCGAAATTCACGACGAAAACGACCCCATCGCTGAAGTCCGCGGCGTTAACCTCCACGCTCGCCAATGCGTCGACGGCCGTGACCGTCGCCAGCTGGAGCGCCTTTACAGGTATATCACGCGCCCTCCGCTCGCTCAGGACCGCCTGGAACTCCGCCCCGACGGCAAGCTCGAGCTCACTCTCAAGAGCGTCTGGAAAGATGGCACCCGCGCCATTCTGCTTCCGCCTCGCGACCTCATCATCCGCCTCATCGCGGCAATCCCACCACCGCGCTTTCATCTGGTTCGGTATTTTGGCGTCCTCTCAAGCCACTCTTGAGTCCCCAACCTCAGTGCGGAGATCTATTTGCGCGGGCGTGAAGTGGGATTTTGAGCTCCGCTTTGCGTCGGGGTCACCGTTCCTTGAGCCTCGGTGACGTGGTGAGCTGGAGTCAGAGCGCCGTGGGCTTGATGGCGTGCTCTTGCTTCTGCTCTTCACTTCCGACTGATTTGGCACTTCGAATGTCTTATGCTCCCCAGAAAACAACGGCGCCTTCAAGAACTACTACGCTCTGGCGAGTACCTGTGCTGGCGATGGGACGAAAGAGAGGGAAATCATGGCGGGGTGAGTTTTGATTGAGAGGAACGTTCTCAGTCATTTCTGGGTGTCAAGATTGCTGAACCACTACACCCTCCTGGAATCATCCATCGCTCTGCACCACGCGCACGACGGCTCCGATGGCTTGAGCATTCTCAACAAACGCCTTCGCTTTTTCAGCCGTCTCAAGCTTCAGGACAACCTGTCCGTGCTCAGAAAACGCATCGAGCAACTTCTTGGCTTCGGGCAAAGAGAGTCCGGCATGACGTCTCATAACGTCAACCAGTGACACGGGCTGCGGGTTACGCTGATCCTGCCAACCCTCGATTAGAACGTTCGACATCAGTCCACCAATATCTCCCAAGCGCGCGGGACCGGAGCATAAGACAATCCAGCTCGGCAAGCTCGGGCGCAATCGCACGAGCAGCAAGCACGTTCCCAACTACGCAGTGGCGGGGCAATAAGTGGCGCAGGTAGGCCTGAGCGACTTGCCACGCCCCACGCTACATACCTCGCGCCTCGTGGCGAGCGACCTACCCCCCCCCAGGTTCCGCCCCGGGGCGCTTACGTCGCTTTCGCCTGTGGCAAAAGTGGAATGCTGAACATCGTGCCAGCGCTTCAGCTAGGTCCGCTGTTGCCCACTGCTCAGAAAAGACACTAACTTGAGAGCATCTACAATGGCAGCTCGGAAGACGCTCACTAAAGCTCCCTCGAAGTCGCCAATACGCCGATCTTCGGCGGTGCAGGGGCTTGTCCTCCTGGATGCTACTCAGCGCGAGAAGTTCGCTCGGTTTTCGTTTTGCGTGGATCTGGCGTTGCCCAAGGCACACTTTGCGAAGCTCTTCGGACGTGGAACGGAGCAAGAGGGCCCCCTTTTTGCGGGCACCGTCAGGACGGATACCGAAGCGGCTGTTATCATTACAAGGTTGCCAGAGCATCGGGTTCACATCACGTTCGAGTTCCGAAAGGGGAAGACGGCGCCTTTTCCAAAAATGCCAGGATCGACAATCGGCGCCAAGCTACACGCCGTTGCCCTTCACGCTATGGCGATCCACCTGGTGCACGTTTCGTATGCATCGCATTTTCACTTGGCCGGCGACGATGATTTCTTCGAGAAGCCCTTCAAGGTGGGCTCCCGCGAGCTCTATCGAGGAACGACGTCAGTAACCTATAACGACAAACCGATGGGGCAAAAGCCTGACTACACGCTGCGGATCACTCAGACGCCGGACCATGTGGAGCACTCCGAATCCCACCGACGGCGCGAAAAGGTTGGTTCGCTGGACGAGGCGAGGGACTTGGCGTTTAGCCTGAGCCTAAACAGAGGGAGCGGTTAAGTGATGTACGAGGAACGGCTTGCGGATAACGAGTTTCATGGCTGGGCCAAGGAAGCCTGGACTGTTGCGCCCCTCCATGGAGCGCCCGCACGTCGCTCGCGGAAGCGCGGTCCGCCGAAGCTTGACGCGGAAATCGACGCCATCGTGCGCCAAACGAAGGAGCGCATTCAGCTGGTGGAGAAGGCCGCTCTTCTCCAATTGGAGGTCCTGCAACTCGCTGAGCAGCTGCGCGCAATTCGGAAGTACCAAACAGTGGACCTCGAGATGCGCATCCAAGCGTTGGAGGCCAAGACCGTGAACTGGAAGCCTGTAGAGGTCGCCCTCAAGGAGTTGAGTTCCGCTGAGCTGCGCAAACAGGTTCTCGAATACTACAGGGCACACTCTGAGGAGAGCTTGTACCCGTCGGATGTGGCCGGGGCGCTTTCTGTGGACGCGTTGGCTGTATTCGAGATGACAAACGTTCTCGTTGGCGAGGGCGTGCTCAAGTGAAGGCTATAGAGGCCCCCCACGACGTTAAGTGGCATCAGGCTAACGACGGACTCATTGGCGAACGCGTCGTCGTGCAATGCCGCAAGATCGGCTCGAACGAGGTCGTGAATCTTTCGGGCAGACACAAGGCGTCGCAATTGATCGCGAAAGACAACGTTCGAGCCTGGATCGAACTGCCCAGGCGCGTTGCTAAGCCGTAGAGATCGGCCATTGGCCCCGGCGTGAGGAAATTGACAGGGGGTGGGCAATTGGGGGTTCCCCTCTTAATGCCGATGGCGTTACACTCAATTCTCAATGGTCGAACGAAAGCGACAAAGCAACCTGAACGTCCGATTGCTGGAAGAGGAACACCGGATGCTCGACGTGCTCTCGGAACACGAGGGACTGAGCGTTAGCGACTGGGTTCGTCAGACGGTGCGTGCGGCGTACAGGAAGCTCGTTGGAGACGCAAAGCCAAAAGTTAACCCGAAACGCTAGTCAGTGGGCCCGCGCTGTTAGTAGCAGCCGAGCCGCCATCCCACCTCCGCGCTTTCATCTGGTGCGCTATTTTGGCGTCCTCTCAAGCCACTCCAAGTTCCGCTCCGAAGTAGTCCCTAAGCCTCCACAGGATTCTGCCGCTTTCAGGCCGCCTCCTGCTTCCGGCGACCAGCTTCTGTTCCCCAAGCTCAATGCCCAAACTGACGACAGCCGCCCTTCCCGTAAACGTTGGGCCTGGCTTTTGGCTCATGTGTTCTGGGCAGATCTTGACACTTGTGTCCGCTGCGGCGAGCCCATGCGCTGGCTCGAAGCCGCTACCTCCCAACAAGCTGCCACCGCACTGCTCGCTAAGCTTGGGCTTGCTCCTCAGCCGCCTCCGACGCCACCACCGGTTTCGTTCGGGCAGCTCCGGCTCAAGTTCTGTTGAGGGTCTGACGCCGGGCTCTTGTTGCCCTTGGGGATGCTGCTCCCTTTGCTGGAAGGGAGCACCTCAGTGCGGAGATCTATCGGTGCCTGCATAACGTGGGCTCTTGGCCCGCAATTGGGTCTGGTTCACCACTGCCTGGGCTTCGGTGACGTGGTTCGGAGGGTGCAGAGCGTGATCGGCTACTTGGCCTACTCTTGGCGCGGCTCCTGCTCATCATCCGTCTCATCGTGGCGTGACGGACGCGACGATGAGACGGATCGAGGCCCGCTTTGACCGGAGACGAGCGCTCTCGGCCGCGTCGCTGGAGATCGAGGGCGTCGAACTAACCTTGAGTCAAGAATGTCGCGAAGCGGCCTGGAAATTCGCGCCAGGGGATCGCTTCATGGCCCCCGGCAAGCTTGGTGGAGCGGGGGATATCGCACACCACCCAGCCAGTTCCGTACGCCCGTGAGCCAGCCAATTGGCAGAACCGTGTGAGACCAGCCCCGTGAACAGTCGTCGGGCTAGATGTCTTCTTGATTTCGATCGGGAGCACCTTCGCACCAGCCACCGCCAAGAGATCTACTTCAAGCCCGTCGTGTGATCGCCAAAAGTAAAGCGCGGCCTCATCGCCTCTTTGAGCATACAGCTTAACTGCTTCGGAAACACACCAGCCTTCGAACAGTGCACCTGCGAGCGGACCAGCGAGCGCGGACACCGCGGATGGTTGCCGGGTCAAGTGGCAAGGCAATGCGCTATCCAAAAAGTAAAGTTTCGGTGACTTCACCAAACGCTTGCCAAGGTTCTCGTGGTACGGCCTAAGCCCATAGAGCACATAGGACGCCTCCAGCACATTCAGCCAACGCTTTACGGTAGGCTGAGAAATACCCACCTGACTGGCAAGCTTGCCCCGATTGACTTCTTGACCATGGTGGGCTGCGACTAGATTCAGAAAGAGCTCAAAAATCCTCAGTTCCGCCACCTTGAGTATCGAACGCACATCCCGATCAAGATAGGAGCGGAGGTAGCTCACGATCCAGAGCGAACGCATACTCGGGGCGAGCACGGGCTCTGGATAACCGCCACGCCAGATTGTCTCTGCAAGCGATGGGGCAGCGTGACGTTCAAGCTCAAGGCGACCGAGCGGCAGAAGATCTAGTGTAGCGATTCGCCCTGCAAGGGATTCGCTCACGCCCTGCATCAACGCAAACTGCTGTGAGCCCGTGAGAACAAAACGGCCCTTCTGACTGCGATTGGCATCAATCGCGACTTTGAGAAACGGCAGGAGCTCGGGAAGCTGCTGGATCTCGTCAAGGATCAGGGGCGTCTTGTGACTCTGCAAGAAGCCTTGAGGATCATCACGCGCGAAAGCCGACACAACTGGGTCGTCGAGGGTCACGTAGGATGCATTTGGCAGACTGTGGCGAACGAACGTCGTCTTTCCGGCTTGTCTCGGCCCAGTCAGGAGCACTGCAGGGAAACTGCGCAGCGCGAGTTCGAGAGTGGGGCGTAGCGCGCGCTGGAGGTACATCTGACAAATCTAATATTGTAAGTTAGTTCTGTCAAAGTGCGTGTAACTGCTTGCAATGATTGAGATTTATCTGAAGGCGGCTGGCGGCAAGGTCATGAACGGCCCCATGGACGTTCCAGGTGGCGACGTCATCGCGCAGTGCATCGACCCGCGGGGCGCTTTCTTCGCGCTCTTCGCCAAGGGCCAAAAGGCGTAGATTCAGGGGCTCCTCGGCGATGGTGGTGCAACAAGTACCGTGACTCAAATGTCGGGAGCGGTGCTCCACACCTAGGGCTAGAATTCTGTAAAGCGCTGACAATTTCTTGCATTGCCGGGTCGAGGGAGCGGCCGTGCCCTCGCGGCGCAAGTCGTGAGTGCCTTCGCGCACGAGCTCGACCGTTCGCTCTGCAAAAGAGCCAAAGCCATTCTCGAGCAGGTTTCCCGGTGCGTGCGATGAGTTCGGCCATTCTTCCGCGCATTTCTTGGCCTCGATTGCTCGTGTTGCGTTCGTGTTGCCTGGCTTAGCGCGTATTGTACTAGACAAAGTACCATCACTTATTAGTAACTGATGGTACTTTGTATCGATGGATGATCGGTTCAAGAAGGCTGCGGCAGCCTTCTTGAACGCGCCGGGGTGAGCCGGAGCACCCTGTATGCCATGCGTGACGAAGGGGTGCTGGAGCAGCTGAGCCGCGGCACGTATCGCCTCGCCTCGCTTCCGGACCTGTCGGCGCCAGATTTGGTAACGGTGGCCGCCCGGATTCCGAATGGAGTCGTGTGCCTGATTTCGGCGCTCGCTTTTCATGAGCTCACGACGCAGATCCCCCACGAGGTCGACGTCGCGATCGCGCGAGGCTCGGAGAGACCACGGCTCGAGTACCCACCGATCAACGTCTACTGGTTTTCTGGGGAGGCCTTCATGAGTGGTATCGACACGCCCGTTCTTGGTGGGAACGTGGTGCGAGTCTACGGTGCCGAGAAGTCCGTCGCCGACGCGTTCAAGTATCGAAACAAGATCGGAACGGATGTTGCTCTCGAAGCACTGCGCAGCTGGCGCAGGCGCCGAGGTGCAACCACCGAGCGCCTACTTCACTACGCACGCATCTGCCGCGTGGAGCGAGTCATGCGGCCATACCTCGAGGCGCTGGCATGAGAAAGAACCTCGCCGCGTCCATCCGAGCACGCTAGGCCGCGGGGCGCCGGCGACGGCCGGCTTGCACGGACTTGGCGAGTACTTCGAGGATGGCGATCACGGCGTCTTGGCCACCGAGCGCTTTCAGAACTCTCTTGTCAACGATCAGACTATCAAAAGAGCGGCGGGCCTTTTCGACGAGGCGACCTCGACCAAGCACGCGCGCCGAGCTGAGATCAATCTCCGGAATCTCACGAAGAGATGCGCGGGAGGGCTCACGGGTATTCCTGGTAGATCTTTTTTTCATGGCGCGTCGCCCGACGGGCACTGATGAGCCTAACTATAGCGCCGTCAAGGCGCTCAGCATAGACCACGCAGAGGACGCGGTGAGCCCGGGAAACTGCGACAAGAAGGATGCGCCCGGGATGATTCGAGTCCGCGAGGTCAACGCCGTGGGGATCGAGGAAGCACTGCATCGCCTCGGTGAACGTGACTCCGTGCTTCTTGGTGTTCCGCGCCGCCTTGTCCGAGTCCCACTCGAATTCCCCGACCCGCACAGTAGTCACGGCGCCTCCTCCATCACGCGCAGCCTACCGCGAAGGCGCCGCCGAGACGAGGGCTCGTTGCGATCATGGCCAAGCGCCGACCGTCCAACAAAGCGTTGGACCAATGGGACGCTCCGGAGGCGTGCATCCGCAAGAAGGCGCGAACGCTTAGCGAAGGCGGCAGTGTGGTAGACGAGCTGGACGGGGAGCATTCAGGCAGTCGTAGTAGCGAATTGGGCAAGTCGGCGAAGCGCGAGGCGAGGTTCCGGCGGCGCGCACCGTGCTCGCGCTGCGTATGGGATGCGCTGGCTGCGGGCGAAATCACTCGAAGGTCGCGGGCGCGAGTTGGTGCTGCGGGGAACGGGGGTTCCCGTCAGGAACGTGCTCGCGAGCTCATGTTGCGCGTATGTCCCGCGACGTCGTTCCAAACGGCGGATCCAGATGGAACCGGAGACACGAAGGTACGTGGAACGCGTGATGACCAACTGGATCCGCTACGCCTACTTGGCGGGTGATGAGCATGTGCTTTCCAAAGTGTCGCTCACGCTGCCTAGCGCCTTAGCCCTCGACGCCGATGCCTACTGAACTCTCAATGGAGCTGCGCCGTCGCTAATTGGAACTAAGATTCGAGGCCAGTCGACCTCGCCTGCTTCTGCCCGCTGGCCGCTGCCCGCTGGCCACGGCCACGCTGTCCGCCAGTTCGGCCACCCCTGACCTAAGCCCATTTGCCGGATATCGCGCTGCTCCACCGCCGGCACGCATCTAGCCATGGCGCTTTGCTGTGGCTCACCCTGCGCACGCCCATGCAGCTTTGCCGCAGCTGCGGCACTCGCAACTCGTAGCTCTCTCCTGCAAGCGCCGTGGCTTCTGCCCCTCCTGCCTCGGTCGCCGAATGGCCGACACCGCTGTCCACATGGAGCAGCAGGTGCTGCCCCGCGTACCCGTGCGTCACTGGATTTGCTCCTTGCCCTGGGGCTTGCGTGCGTTGCTCGGCTATGACCGCGTCCTCGCGGCACTTGTCGTGAGCGCCTTCGTGCACGAGCTCGACCGTTCGCTGCAAAAGAGCCAAAGCCATTCTCGACCTTCAAAGCGTTGCCGACGCCCACACAGGCGCCATCGCCGCTGTGCAGAGAACTTACAGTGCCCTCCGGCTCAACATGCCCTCCCATGTTCTCGCCTTAGACGGCGTCACTGTCCGCGACGCTAAAGATGCTCTTGTCTTCCACATTCTTCCAACGCCCACCCATGCCGAAGTCGCCGACATCGCCCGCCGCACGGCACAACTCATCGAGAGAATCCTCCGAGCAAACGACCGCTCCCTCGACCCGGCAATGCAAGACGACGAGCCGCCCAAGGTCTGCTCCGATGAGCCCGGCCTTGCCGCCTGCTACGCCGCTGCGGCGCGCGGAGTAGCCGCCTCTGGGGACCGCGCCGACCAAGCCCCACTCCTCTCGCTCAGGACCGCCTGGAACTCCGCCCCGATGGCAAGCTCGAGCTCACTCTCAAGAGCGTTTGGAAAGATGGCACGCGCGCTATCCTGCTTGAGCCCCGCGACCTCATCATCCGCCTCATCGCGGCTATCCCAGAAAAGCTTGCATCAATGTAGTGAGTTTACTGACGAATTCTCAGAGTTTTCAGGCGAAAAACTGCCTTCAACAGTCGATAATCTCGGCACACTATTGTCAATTCTCTTCAGAATAAGTTGCTGTTCATGGGGGTGCCACGGTGGTGATCACCAGTTTGAGTGGCTAGTTGGTCGGGTCACAAATCAGGCGATGGCAGCCACTAATCTGATCAGATCTGCGTTCTATGATGAGAGCTTAATGCTTACGAGAGGAATTGGAGAAATCGCAGATCTTTTTCGCCTTTTTTCCTCTTCCAAAGATGAGTTCGAAGAGTGGAGACGAAGTACTAAGAAGCAGCGGCTAAACAAGTACGGGCCTGCGCCGGTGCGTAAGAAGCTGGAACAATGTGGTGCCAACTTCTCTATAGGTGAGAGTCGATATCAAAAATTGTGTGAGGTTGGCACCCATCCCATTCCGGGGCAAATTCCAGGCCATTATTCTGGAGCAGGCCGACCTGTTCTTGGAGGCATACCTCAACCAGTTGGTATATATGTATGTTACACCGAACTTGGCTACGCTGTTGCTTCCTGCGGTATTTTCCTGTCGGGAATGCTGCATGACCAAGAACGAAAACAGCAAATATTTGATTGCTCTAGTCAACTTCGCACGTCTTTGGGAATGTTTTCTATACTGACTTATGAAGACCTTTTGAATGAAGTAATTGAGAAGAATCGTAATGATGAAAATGCATAACAAAGCGCTGCTGTCGGACAAATTTTCCGCCACGCTCCAAATTTGCCGCAGAGCGTGGCGTTAGACAGCAGGTAGCCAAGGATGTTGGGCTAGCATTTGAGACCTGTAGCCATGACTCTTAATTCTCCAGAACTCGTCGTTCAGATCGCCGTGGCGACGGGCCTGGGTGTACTGATTACGCGCTCCGCTGGCTGGACGCTAACGGCGGGGGTTGTACTTGGGCTGGCCGTCGCTGTCGCGAGCACGGTCGTGCTGCTACGCGTGCTCGCCGATCACGACGCGTTGCACGCGGCAGTAGGTTGGCTCTTGGTCGAGAACATCTTCACCGTGCTCGTGCTTGTCATGCTGCCGATCCTGGTGGCAGACAAAACTGAAGGCGATTCGCTCGGTATCTTGGCGTCCCTTGGACTTGCGCTTCTGACGATAGCGGCGCTCGTGGTCTTCACCATGGTCATCGTCAAGCGGGCCATTCCGCCGCGGATTTTGCCCCTCCTGCCTCGCTCGACGCATGGCCGACACCGCTGTCCACATGGAGCAGCACGTGTTGCCGCGCGTACCCGTGCGTCACTGGATTTGCTCCTTGCCCTGGGGCTTGCGCGCGCTGCTCGGCTATGACCGCGCCCTCGCGGCGCAAGAGGAAGGCCAGCTCGGTCAGGGCGATACGATGTTCTCCAAGGTGTGGCTGGAGGTGGGGTTTCCGGGGAGGTGATTCCCGCTCTAACCCAATTGCCCCAGCGTACCTGCCCCAAGCGTCGAAGCGAAGGGCACGCTCAGCTGTCTCGCCTTGGTCGCTCACGTGCCGCAGCGACCGCTTTCAGCTTAGAAACATCAGCCAAGTCCTTCTCCCGACCTGACGCCAGTTTGTTGTCAATCAGGGATTGCCAGCCTAAGAAAAATACCGGCAACCCGTCGAGTTCGGATGTCACTCGAGACCTCCACGCCTGTTCAAATTCAACTCCGGATATCGACGTTAAGAGGTCGATGCGATTGGGAGGTCGCCCCAGCTGGACGATGTTCCCGGGCCCCATGAAGTCTTCCACGCGGAGTCCGAGCGATGCGAACCCGAAGTCGGCTAAGGCGGCGTGAAGGCGCGCAGCATTTTCAGACGTTGGACGGACGAGAAAATCGATGTCTCCCGTGTATCTCGGATGGCCATGGTACGCCACCGCGTGGCCCCCAACCACGAGATACTCAATTTGCCGCGAGTTGAGTAACTCGATAAACTCTCTCAAGTCTTTCTGCAGTTTCACCGACAGACTCCCGATACGCCGCAACGAGATCAAGCAGGATCTCCAAACACTCTTGCTCACTCAGCGACGCGTAGTAGTCGCTGTCCGCACGATCAGCCTCTTCGAAGCTTCTGAATATCCTGAGCTCGTTGGCGCGCATTAAGGGACAGTAGCATGCACATCTTCTCGGTGCCAACGCCACGTCGATTGAACCACAGACTTTGCTATTTTGTTCGATCAGCGCGCGCATCACACCCGGCACATGGCTGACGCACTTGACGCTACCAGCGCTGATGCACGCGCGGCTTCACACCGCAGGGCGCCGCCCTAGGAGGCAATGCCAGGCAGGATCTGTCCCATGGCGCTCGGGTCGTAGTCGACCGGCCACAGGTTTCCGTCGCGGCCACTGGTGCTGGTCGAGCCGTAGCCAGGCTGTCCGCCGCGCTCGTAATCGGCGGGAGAAAGACCCATGGCCTGAAGGGCGGTAACCAAGAAGCGATTGTGGGGGATGCCCTTGATCACATTGCCGTCTTCTTGAGAAAAATACGCTTGGCCGTCCCAATCGATGTAGTCCAAGTAGCGCCCGGGCTTGATGAATCCGCCAGCGCTGCCGGCGAGCAAGCAGGGCACACTGTAGCCGATGTGGTTGAAGCCCAGTTCGTTTCCCCAATAGACGAGCGAGTTGTCGAGCAGGGTTTTGCCGCCCGCTTCAGGCACGTCGAGCCTTTCCACCAGTTTGGCGAAGAGCTCCTCGGCGATCCACCTGTTGATGCCGGCCAACATGCGCCGTGAATTCGCGTTGCCAAAATCATGCGCCAGCCCGTGCCAAGTGCCGCCGCTCGCATCTTCGGAGTGATAGTGACCCGACAGGCTGGTGGCGTTGGGATCCGGACCCGGCCCCAACGCCTTGTGCACGCCGAGGGTGATGATGCGGGTGCGGTCGCAGCTGATGGCTGCCGTCACTAGGTCCAGGTAAAGGTCCCACTTTTTCAGGATATCGGTGGGATCGGTAGCGGGGTTGTTATCGAGCGAGCCCGGCTCGGCGGGCTTGATGCACGCCATTTTCGTGGTGCTGCTGAGCTTGGCCTCCACCTCAGCCAAAAGATTGATGTGCTGATCGAGCTTCAGCTTATCTTCGGCGGATAAGCGGGGGCTGCCTTTGAGTGCCTGATATTGCGCGATGACTTGGTCGACCAGAAGCCGGTCCGGATCTGCTATGGCCGGCCCGTTCGCGTCGGGGACGGTCACGCCGGCAAACAGATCGTTAAAAACGTCGCGCGGATTCGTGCGTGCCTTGAGCTGCTGAACGGCGCCGCCTGGCTGCCCGCCATCGGAGTACGCCATGGAATCGACGACACCCTGCGAGATATGCAGGGATCGCTGACCGGGGGTTCCCTCATAGAATTTCGGCGAATACGCCAGCACCTGATCGATGGTGGGCACGTCCATCAGTGAGTCGGCATCACAAGGGGTGGCATTGGTGCAGGAAGAGAAGTTGCCGAGCAAGCCCCCAAAGTTGTGATTCACACTGGGTAGGAAATCCAAACCTCGAATCAAGGTTAACTTGTCCAGGAAGGGATTGAGCTTGGGGCCGAGGATGCCGGAAATCCCCGTTGGAGTTTCGAAGTCGCGCAGCGGCGCCCAGGTGTAGGGCATGCCCGCGACGAGCTTCTGAGTGAGCAGCGTCGTGTCGTCGGCCTTACTGCCCTGATACTTGGAGTTCTTGAGTGCGTACCCGTTGCCGGTGAAGCCCGGGTACCACTGTTTGATGAGCTGCGTGCTGAAGCTCTTCATCACGATGAATCGCTTCGGCGCTGCTGAAGCTTGAGCCTGGGCCGTCTTGGACAGAAGCGACTCGAGCAACGGCATCGCCAACATCGCGCCGCCGGCGCCGCTCAAAAACAGACGCCGAGAAACCCGGCTTTGAACCACACCCATCATTGCGGACCGACCTTTCGTTGGAAAAAGCTCGAGACGGTCGCCACGCGTCTCACCACACCGGCCAAGCCGATGCTTGAATCGTTCAAACCTGCTGCCAGGTCCCGCACCACGCAGGCGTCGAACGAGGCATCGGCAACCGCGCGGCGTGAAGCGAATTCGAAGTATTGACGTGCCATGCAAGCCTCCACTTTCTGGCTTGCCACGAGGCGCTGATTGAGCTCAGCCGCGGTCGCCACGGGGGTGAGATCATCGGGCGTGACCTTTGCCAGAGCATTCGTGTCGAGAGGAAGCTCTGCCAAGAGCGTTCCGGTTTGCTCATCGAAGACCTTCTCGGTGGTGCGGTAACGCCCGAGCGCGTCGAAGGACTCCAAGACGTAGCCGATGTCGCTGAAGCCGCCGTGACAACCCTGGCACAGGGCCTTCCCGTCCACCTTTGCCTGGAAGCGCTGGCGGGTGGTTTGGGCGCTGCTCGGTGGCGGGGGATCGAGCGAGCCTGGGGGCAGCGAATTGGGATCGGGCGACGGCAGCGCGTCGCACAGGAGCGACCGGCGAACGATTGCACCGCGGTGAAAGGGATTGGTCTGCTCGAGGTTCGAGACCAGGAGCGCCGCCCGCTGGAAGAGCCCGGCTCGCGTGCCTGCCGGCAAAGTTGGGTAATTGCCGGCGCCAGTCCACGGCTGAACCCCGTAGAGGCGCGCGAGATCTGGAGACTGAGTGACTGAAATATTGGTGGTCAGAAGCTCGGAGGCCGTGCGGGTACCCTGGAACGTGAACAGCTCCGAGAGGTCGCGCACTTCCTGCACCATGTCACGGTAGTGGTCGTGACCTGCGGCGCCCAAGGATTCCCCCGCCGCCAAGGCTTGCAAACCTGGTCGAGTGGTTTCGAACCCGGTGAACTTCTCGAGGAGGAGCCACTCGTTCCAGAAGCTCCACAACGTCTCGCGCGTGCGCGGATCGGAGACCACGCGTTCGAGCTCTCGTGCAAAGCCGGCGTCGGTGGCGAGGGAGCCGTTTTCAGCAGCGCCCAGGAGTTGGCTGTCCGGCATACTCTGCCAGAACGTGTAGGAAAGGCGCGACGCGATTTCGTAGGCTGTTAACTGCAGGAGATCTGTGGAGGTTGCCGCTGAGGAGCCGTCGATTTCAACCTGATGGACGAAGCGCGGCGAGGAAAGCGCAACGATCACCATGGCACGAACGGCTTGCGACGGTGTGCGTGCGCCGTCGTTCAGCGCCCGATAGGTTGCGCGGTCCATGTCCGTCAGCGGACGCCGGTACACGAGGCTCACGAAGCGGTCCAGAAAGCCATCGACGCACACAGCCGTTAAGCTGGGTCCGCTTGCGCACGACCCAGCGACCGCGACCAACAGAGCAGGGTCCTTGGCCAGGGCGTCCCCAACTGCCCGACCCACATTGAAATAGCCTTGGACTTGCTCGATCGCGGTCCGGTTGTCGCGCCCACGGAAGCCATGGGTCAGGCTGTCGTCGGGAATCGAGGCGGTGAGGGCCTGCACCGCGGGGAGAACCGCATCCGCGCCGACGGCTTGCAGCAAATCGCGCACTGTGTTGCGGTACTGCACCGTCGAGAGCTTCATCAGGGGCGATACACCCGGCGCAGCGCCCATGTCACAGGTCACGGCCACTCCGCCCGGATTACTCCCAACAGGGACCGCACCTGGAGTAGGGACCGCACCCGGGGTGCTCCCCGTGGGCGCCGTCCCCGGCAAGACGCCGTCCATCCCCGGGCCTGCGCCGCCGCTGGGGCCCGTTCTTGGGCGCCCGTTGGCCCCCTCGGCGCTGCAGCCGGAGCCGAAAATGAGCACAAAACCGGTTAATATCCAGGCCGAGCCAGAGGTTGTCATGGGCACAGCTAGGTGCCGCGAACGCGCGAGAGCGGTCCAGATTAGATCCGCGGGGGATGCGCAGGTGCCCGAGATGCCCGCTTGCGTTCCGTCCGACCGGCTCTAGGCATCCGGTCCATCAACAGGGAGTTCTCTCATGTACGTCATAGCGGGTGTTTCAGGGCATGTCGGGTCAGTCGTCGCAAGCGAGCTGTTAGCGAAGGGCAAGGCCATCAAAGTCATTGTGCGCGATTCCGAAAAGGGCAAAGCGTGGTCCAGCAAGGGAGCGGAGGTGGCCGTGGGCTCGCTTGCGGACTCCAGCTTTCTGGCCCTTGCGCTGAAGGGCGCCACAGGGTTCTTCACGCTGCTTCCCCCCGACTTCGGGGCGGCCCACATTTTCGAGTACCAGAAGCGCACCTCTGACGCCATTGCCGGAGCGGTGAAGCATACGAAGGTGTCGCACGTCGTGATGCTATCGAGCGTCGGCGCCGAGCTTGAGAGTGGGACGGGACCGATTCGCGGCCTCAACTACTTGGAAAAGGTGCTGGGCGAAACGGGGACCCAGCTCACCGCAATCCGCGCCGGTTATTTCCAAGAGAATGTGGGCAACATGCTGGCCCCTGCCAAAGCGCAGGGCATCTTCCCCAACTTCACGCCGTCGCAGGATTACCCCATGCCCATGATCGCCACCCAGGACATCGGCGTGTTAGCGGCCGAATGTTTGCTCGCTCCCCAGGCGGAAACGATTGACCTGGTGGGCCCCGCGTACTCCATCCGGCAGCTCGCGGAAAAGCTGGGCAGTGCCCTCGGCAAGCAACTTCAGATTGTGGACATCCCACCCGAACAGCACGTGGGCGCGATGCTGCAGGCGGGTATGTCGGCGCCATGGGCCGAAAGCTTCGCAGAAATGTATGCAGCCTTTGGTGCCGGCAAGGTAACACCCAAGGGCGACCGTCTCGTCCAAGGCACCACGACGCTCGAGGAGGTCATCAAGGCCCTCGTTGGCTGAAGTGGTGATCGAAGCGTCTGACGGGAAGCGTTATTCCAGGATCCGAACTCGACTCATGACGCTATGGCCGCAGTTGACGAGGCCGAAAGCGTGGCGGCAGACCAGCAGGGTGAACCTCGCGGAGTATTGCGAATCACCCCATCGTCGACGTCCTGCGCGAACGCTTTGACTTGGCGCTGCGCGCTGGGCCCCTCGAAGACTCAAACTTGGTGGTGACGCGCTTGCTGCTGAAGGAAGCAGCGAAATCCGCCCCGATCACGCGCCAGAGCAGCCCAGCTTCGCCGGGCCTTAATGAACGTCGCCCTGGGACGTAATGCACGGGTATCGGCCTGTGAAACACCTTCTAACCTTACCGAGGCAGGCCAATGTGGTCTTGCATGAACTCAACAACGCGTTGAGTGCCGTCACCGCGTTCGGCCGATTCGCCCAAGAAGCACTGCCGAAGGATCACGTCGCGGAGCCGGATCTTGAGCGAGCCATGAGAGCGGTAGGCCGCGCCGGAGTCCTCGTCGCCAAGCTCGGCGAATTGTTCGCCGATGGCGAAGAGAGCATCGGTGACAAGGTAACGTCTGCCGTCTGGGCCGTGCGCGAGCCTAGCGCGCTGCCCGCCAGTACCACCAGCCCGTTGGCAAAAACGACCGCAACGGGTGAGCACACTGGCGCCCCCCTGCGCGTCCTCATGGTGGAAGACTCCGAGCTCGACGGAGCACTCATAGCCCGCCACTTGAGCGAAGCCTTTCGTGAATGCTTCGTTCGCCGTGTCGACAACGCTGAGGCCCTAGAAGAACACCTGCGTGACCAACCGTGGGATCTGCTCATCTCGGATCACCAAATGCCTAACTTTGATTCCAGCCAAGCCCTCAGCTTGCTGCAGGCCTCCGGGCAGGACATCCCCTTCATCATCGTTTCTGGGTCCATTGGCGAAGAGCGCGCCGTTGCCGCCTTGCAATCCGGAGCGGACGATTACGTGCTCAAGCAGAATTTGAGGCGGCTAGTGCCGGCCGTCGAACGCGGATTGCGAGAAACCGCCGCGCGTGGCGAAAAAAGAGCTGCAGAACGCGCTCTGCACGAAAGCGAAGAGCGGTTGCGCAAGAGCGAACAGCGGTTTCAGGACCTGTTCGAGTTCGCGGCGGACGCCATCGTCAAATGCAATCCCAGCGGCACAATCCTCTTGGTCAACCAACAAACCGAACAGATTTTCGGTTACTCGCGGCAAGAGCTAGCGGGACAGAACATCGACTTGCTCCTGCCAGCCCATCAAACCGCTCGGGGCATTTCGCTCGCGCAGCAATCCGCAGACGCGCTTGCAGCGGAGGCACATCCCACAGAATCCCAGCAAACAGCGCGTAGAAAGTCCTCATCTGAGTTTCAAGCGGATGTCCGAGCCGGCGTGATTCATGCTCCCGATGGCCTCCTTTTGACTTTCACCATTCGCGACATCACCGCGCGCCTCGAGTCAGAAGCTGCCCTGAGGCAATCGCTTCATCGCCAGCAGGTGTTGCTGCAAGAGGTGCACCATCGAGTCAAAAACAATCTTCAGATTATTTCCAGCATCCTGGCCCTCCAGGCGAGTCAGACGCTCGATGTGTCGGTCCATAAGGTTCTGTTCGACAGCAATCTGCGGATTCGGTCCATCGCGCTGATCCACGAAATGCTGCAGGATTCGACGCAGTTCGGCCGCGTGGAATTTGGCTCCTATGCGCGGGCCTTGATTTCCCACCTAGTTCGCAGCTGCGAGCTAGGGAGTACGACAAGCCTAGAGCTGGATTTGGAGCCCGTGGAACTCAACGTGGAAACGGCCATGCCCTGCGGCCTCATTCTGAACGAGCTGGTCACGAACGTGTTCAAGTACGGTCACTCGGACGGCACTCCCGACCGGCTACGCGTCTCAGTGACTTCACGGCCAAAAGGAGGTCTGTGTTTGACCGTGGAAGATTCCGGAGCCGGCTTGCCTCCAGACTACAATATAGAGACCGCACAGTCCTTGGGCATGCAACTCGTGAATACCTTGACCCAACAGCTCAAAGGCCATCTTGAGGTCCAAACGCGGCCAAGAACTCGTTTCACTCTCACCTGCCAGGAGCTCGAGTATGCGGAACGTTGAAGCCCTGAGCGCCCCTGAGTCGAAACCTCTGGCGCGCGTCCTGATCGTCGAAGACGAAGCCATTATTGCCCAAGACATCCGTAACCGCTTGGTGCGGCTCGGGTATGACGTGGTCGGCATCGCGGATTCGGGCGCCAGGGCGTTCATCCTCGCTGCCGAAACTCAGCCGAATCTGGTGCTCATGGACATCGTGATTCAGGGGCCGCTCGACGGCGTCCGAACCGCAACCGAACTCATGCGCCTCATGGATGTGCCGGTCATCTTCCTAACAGCGCTCTCTGACAACGCCACGCTGCAGCGGGTGAAGGAGTTTGGTCCCTACGGATATCTGATTAAGCCGTTCGTGGAACACGAACTCCACATCGCGGCGGAGTTGGCGTTGCACCGACACAAGAACGATGTTCAGCGCCGCCTGTTACGCCAGGCCGAGCTCGAAAAGCAGGCAAGCCTCAGCTTGGTCAACGCCACGCTGGATGCGCTCGAGGCGCGCGTAGCGATCGTCGACGCCCAAGGCACGATCGTCGCTACCAATCGTGCATGGCGGGAGGCTGCCGCCAACTATGGGGCGGACATTCAAGCCACGTGTGAAGGCCAGAACTACCTGACTGTTTGCGAAGGCACTGAGGACGGGGAGCGCGTTCTAATTGGATTTAAGGAGTTACTGTCCGGCGCCATCCCTCGCCTCGAGTTCGACTATCCCTGCCACTTTGGAGAGGACAGAAGCTGGTGGACCTGCTCAGCTAGTAGGCTCAGTGTCGGCGCTCAGAACCAATTGGTTGTCGCGCATCACAATGTGACGCAGTCGAAGCTGAGTGAGCTCGCAAGAGCCGAAAGCGAGCAACGATATTGTCAGGTTCTCGACGCAATTTCCGATCTCGTTGTTGTCAGTGGCCCTGGGGCGCAGCTCATCATGGCCAACCGGGCGTACAGAGAGCTGCATGGCCTAGGGCTCAGTGCCCATCCTGCGGGAGAAGCGGGCATAGCTGGCAAGTTGCATGAGCGGTTGTTTCGCGAGCACAAGCCTGTATTCGCAACAGGGGAACCGCTTGACATCGCAGATGAGAGGGTCGAAACCCACGACGGCAGCGTTGTGCATTTGCACACAGTGCGCTCACCCATCGTCAACCCCGAGGGCGAGATTACGATGGTCGTGGGGGTGTCTCGGGATATCACTGAACGCAAGCACATGGAGGCTCAGCTGCGCCTCGCGGATCGGATGGCGTCCGTGGGTTCGCTCGCAGCCGGCGTTGCGCACGAGATCAATACGCCGGTGCAGTTCGTGAGCGATAGTGTGCATTTCGTCAAGCAGGCCACTTCGGATCTACTGGCTTTGGTCGAGAAAATTCGGAAGGTGGAGAGCGAGGCCCTGCAAGCAGTCCTGAGCGCCGCGGAAGATGAGATAGACCTGAGCTACCTCGTGGAACACATGCCGAGTGCGGTAGAGCGTGCCGTCGACGGCCTTGAACGAATCTCGACAATCGTAAAATCCATGCGTGAGTTCGCGCACCCTGATCAGAAGGAGGCGATGCCCGCGGATATCACCCGGGGCCTACGGAGCACCTTGATCATTGCCCGAAACGAGTTCAAGTACGTTGCGGACGAGGAGATGAACCTGGGCGAGCTACCTAACGTGGTTTGCCATGTGGGAGATCTCAATCAGGTGTTCTTGAATCTCATTGTCAACGCCAGCCATGCCATGGCCGATGTGCACCAAGTGACAGGGCAGCGTGGAGTGCTCGGCGTCCGTTCCTGGCAGGAGGGCGAGCAGGTGGTCATTTCCATCAGTGACACCGGCAACGGCATTCCAGAAGAAATTCGCCCGCGCATCTTCGATCCCTTCTTCACGACCAAGGAGGTGGGAAAAGGGACCGGCCAGGGGCTCGCCATCGCGCGCCATATCGTGGTGGATAAGCACGGCGGCAAGCTCTCGTTCACCACCCAAGCTCAGCAGGGGACGACGTTCTTTATTCGACTCCCCATCCATGGCTGCGGCAAGGGGGCGACGTGAGAGAGCTCAGCGCTTATTGGCTCGGCTAATGGGCCAGCTCCCAGAGGTTGCGGGCCGGGTGAGCTGGGACAACTCAGCCAGCGCCGCCGTGGCCTTCTCGACTGCCCGGGCAATCACCTCCGCATCGCGACGGCAGCAGCTCTCTGGCTCACAGTCCTCGACCACGAAGCCCGCGTAAAGTCGGATGCACGACAGCGCATTGTTCAGCTCGTGGATCTTATCGCTCACGTCTGAAATCTCGGAGCGCACAGCTTCATCCCTCCGATCTTCCAGTGATACCGCTTGTTGGGTGGCCGAATGAGGGCGTTTAGACTGGGTCATGGCTCGGGTCTTGGACGGGTTGGGGTTATCTAACTGAACGGCACAACCCCCGCGAAAGTTGAGAACCGATTCGCAGAACTTCTGCGCCAGGCACCGCCCGGCCGCTGGCGCCTCGAATTTATTCACAAGGAACTCCGGCTTAGGCCCGTATCCGGCTCAGGCCCGTACAACGTGAATTTAGCTAGAAAAAACGCGATCTTATCCAAGTGGTGCATGGCCGGAACTAGGGTTGACGGTGCCCTCGGATAGCCATAGCCTGATTAACCAGCGGCTGCTTTCTTGCAGGTTGAATCGGCTTCCAAATATGCAGCCTCCACAGAGTGAATCAGAAACACCGCCCGGGACGGTGTTTCTCGTAGACGATGACGACGCCTTGCGCGAGGCATTCGAGCGGTTGTTGCGGCGTGAAGGCTTCAAAGTGTTTTCGTTCAGTGCGGCCCCCGCACTCATCGAGGCGCTCGGGCACCACGCTGCCGACGTGATCGTCAGCGATATCAACATGCCGGGCATGAACGGGATCGAGCTGCTGGGGCAAGTTCGCAGCCAAAACCTCGATCTGCCTGTGATCCTGGTCACGGGTGCGCCGGAGCTAGAAACGGCAATACGAGCCGTCACGTTTGGCGCGTTTCGCTACCTCACCAAGCCCGTGGATCCGGCAGAGTTCGTGCAGACCGTGCGGCATGCCGAGCGAATGCATCGCCTCGCGACGGTGCGACGCCAAATCCAGGACGTCATGGCGGGCGAGTCGCTTGCGCTCGGCGATCGTTCCGGGCTGGAGGTCCGTTTCCTCGTGGGCCTGGAGAAGCTCTTTCTCGTCTACCAACCAATCGTGGATTGGAAGCAGAAGAAGATCTTCGCTTACGAGGCACTCATGCGCTCCGCTGAGCCTTCTTTGCCCCACCCCAAAGCTCTTTTAGACGCCGCAGAACGGCTGGAGAGCACGCACACGCTGAGCAGGAGAGTGCGCGAGCTAGCCCACCAGGCCAGAGAGACCCTGCCCGAAGAGATTCATCTATTCGTCAATCTGCATCCGAGTGACCTCAGCGATGTGAGCTTGTTCGAGGCGCCCCCGAGACCGATGAACAGCTCTCGCAT
>Ga0163154_10000652_pt1 | contig 53555 bp, 46 predicted proteins | sample OliLakLV19MP9P1_FD_148649 | JGI IMG/M metagenome (GOLD analysis project Ga0163154, IMG submission 148649) | Freshwater microbial mat bacterial communities from Lake Vanda, McMurdo Dry Valleys, Antarctica - Oligotrophic Lake LV.19.MP9.P1 | ecosystem: Environmental > Aquatic > Freshwater > Lake >...
CCGTGAAACTGCGCGCTCTCGAACCCCGCCTCCCCGTGAAACTGCGCGCTCTCGAACCACGCCCGCCAAGGGAAGATGAAGCCGGCAAAGCCGATCACATCGTCTTCAACAACAAGTGTCTTGACATCTCCTTCCGGCGGGGCAGACACTTCTTCATCTGATCCGGCCTGCTTTTCAGGCGCGTCCGCAAGCGCGCGCGTCATGAAGCGCACGCCGGACAGGTCCATGCTGGCGGCGGCGGTCCAGCCGCGCGTTGCATCGTTCTGGCCTTCGCCTGGATTATTGACCTGCCACGTCCCGGCTTTCTCCAGCTCTGCCTTCTTGGCGAGCATCGTCTCCGCCCACGCGTTCCACGCGTCCTTGCCCTGCAAAAACAGCGCAACTGTTTCGTCCCGTTTCATGCCCCGCCCCCTAGTCCCGCCCGCCGCCGTCATTGTCTTGACGCAGCTTTAGCATTAGAACGGCGTTATGAAAAAAGACGCAATGCCTCTCTTCATCGCGCATAGCTTGGACAAACGCTTCGGCGGCATCCACGCATGTCGCGACATCTCGTTTGAGCTGTTTCCCGGCGAGGTGATGGGCATCGTGGGCGAGAGCGGGTCGGGCAAGACGACGCTGCTCAACATTCTCGCCGGGCGGATGCGGCCGGACGCGGGCCGCGTGCTTTACACAATGCGCGATGGCGCGGAAGCCGATCTGCACGCTCTCTCCGAGCCGCGCTTGCGCCTCCTGATGCGCACCGACCTCGCCTTCGTGCACCAGAACCCGCGTGATGGCCTGCGGCTAAGTGTGAGCGCGGGCGCGAATGTCGGCGAGCGGCTGATGGCGGTCGGCGCTCGCCATTATGGCGGCATCCGCGATACGGCGCTCGACTGGCTGGCGAAGGTCGAGATCGATGGCGCGCGGCTGGACGACCTGCCGCGCACGTTCTCCGGCGGCATGCAGCAGCGGCTGCAGATCGCACGCAATCTCGTCACGGGCCCGCGCCTCGTGTTCATGGATGAACCGACCGGCGGGCTTGACGTGTCCGTGCAGGCCAAGCTGCTCGACCTGCTGCGCTCGCTCACCTCCGGACTCGGCCTATCGGCCATTATCGTCACGCACGATCTGGCGGTCGCCCGGCTCATCGCGCACCGGCTGATGGTGATGCGGCGCGGCGAAGTCGTGGAGACCGGCATCACCGATCAGGTCCTCGACGACCCGCAGCACGCCTACACGCAGCTCCTCGTCTCCTCCGTCCTCCACGCTTGAAACCGATTGGTCTACCGGCCGTTTCCTCTCCACAACTGGAAAGGATCAGCACCATGAAAGCATTCAAAAAAGGCGCGGACGTAACCTGGAAGTGGGGTTCGAGCGAGGCCAGCGGCAAAGTCGTGGAGACATATACCGAAAAGGTCACGCGCGAGATTAAGGGCAAGGAGATCACCCGCAACGCCAGCAAGGACGAACCTGCCTACCTCGTCGAGCAGGAGGACGGCGACGAGGTGCTAAAGTCGCACTCGGAGTTGATCCCGGATTGATTTTGGGCGCGAAACGCCATAATCTACAGTGAGATTTCGAGGTGGATTATAGATTTGACAATCACCGACCCTTAGGCGGAGCGTCTCGCCCGCGAACTTGCCAAGGCGACGGGCGAAAGCATCGACGCCGCCGTGGTAAGCGCGTTGCGCGAGCGGCTCATTAAAGCGCGGCGGCAGAACAAGGCGAAAGCTGAGCGTCGTATCGCGGGCGCTATGGAAATTATCCGGCGATGATCCATGCTGCCCGTTCTCGACAATCGTTCTGCAGATGAAATTCTTGGTTACGACGAGAATGGATTACCAACTTAATGTTGGTAGACACCTCCGCCATTGTCGCAATGCTCCTCAGCGAACCTGAAGCGACGCGGTTTGCATCAGCTATAGCCATATCAGAGAATGCGCTTTTTTCCGCAGTAAACTATGTTGAGCATCAATGGTTTTATCGGGCAAACTCGGAGATGCGGTTTGATGGAACTTGATCTACTCTTATCCGAGATCGAAATTATGGTAATCCCTGTCACCATTAAACAAGCGGAGTTTGCGCGAAAGGCATTTTAGAAGTTCGGCAAAGGGCGGCACCGCGCCCGGCTTAATCTTGGCGATTGTTTCGCCTATGCGCTTGCGAAGGAAACCGGCGAGCCGCTGTTGTTCAAGGGCGATGACTTTTCACAGACCGATATTACCGCCGCCGCGTATTGATTTCATCGTGCTGACATTAACGCCGCTTATTACGTTTCCATGCTGACGATTATCGACGCTGGGAAAAGCTTCACGCTGCATGTGCAGGGCGGCGTCAAAATCCCCGTTCTCAACCGCGTGTCGCTGAGCATAGCGGCGGGAGAAGCTATGGCGCTTTCCGGGCCATCCGGCGTGGGCAAAAGCTCACTCATGCGCATGGTTTATGGCAATTACGCCTGCCACGAAGGCGAAATCCGCATTCGCCATAACGGCGCCGAGATCGACATTGCCAAGGCCGCGCCGCGCATGATAATGAATATCCGCCGCGCCACGATGGGGTACATCAGCCAGTTTTTGCGGGTTATTCCGCGCGTCTCCACGCTGGATGTGGTCGCTGAACCCATGCTGGCGCGCGGCGTCACACCCGACGCCGCAAAGGACCGCGCCCGCGAACTGCTCGTCCGGCTGCGCATCCCCGAGCGGTTGTGGAGCCTCTCGCCCGTCACGTTTTCCGGCGGCGAACAGCAGCGCGTCAACATCGCCCGTGGCTTCGCCGCGCCTTACCCGCTATTGCTACTCGACGAGCCAACTGCGTCGCTTGACGCGGCCAACCGCACGACGGTGATCAAGATGGTTAACGAAGCGCGGGCGGGCGGCGCGGCGATCATGGGCATTTTTCACGACGAGGCCGTGCGTGACATGGTATCGACACGGGTATTTGACTTAGCGGCCGCCTAGGCGCATAGCGGCGCACTTTCGGGAAATTTATGAGCGAGCAGGTCTTCACCAATGCCAGAGTTGTTCTGGCGAATATCGTCCTTGATTCAGGGACCGTGGTTGCGCGCGACGGCGTCATCGTCGAAATTGACACGCGGCTAAGCCATGCGCCCGGCGCTTTCGACTTCGGCGGCGATCTGCTCATCCCCGGCATGGTCGAACTGCACACCGACAATGTGGAGCGCCACATTATGCCGCGCCCCGGTACAACGTGGCCAGCGGACGCCGCCATGCTTGCCCATGACCGTGAAATCGCCGCCTCCGGCATTACCACGGTGCTGAACGCGCTTTGCGTTGGCGAGGTGCATTCGCGTTCCGCCCGCCTAGAAATCCTGCACGACCTTTACGCGGCGATGGAGGCCATGCGCGACGCTGACGCCTTCAAAGCCGACCACTATATCCACTGGCGTTGCGAGATCAGCTATGGTGGCCTGCGCGATCTGCTGGGGCCTCTGATGGACTATAAAAACATCCGTCTAGTCTCGGTGATGGATCACACGCCCGGCCAGCGCCAATTCATGGATATCTCGCGCTATGCCGAATATTATCAGGGCAAGTTCAATATGTCGGATGCAGAGTTGCAGGCGTTCGTCAATCAACGCCGCGCGGATCAGGAGAAGTTCAGCGCGTCGAACCGCGCGATGGTGGTTGGCTGGAGCCAGGATCGCGGCATTCCGCTCGCCAGCCACGACGACGCCACTGCCGCGCATGTGAGCGAAGCCGTCGCGGATAAAATGGCCATCGCCGAATTCCCGACCACGGTTGAGGCGGCGCGCGCCAGCCACGAGAACGGCCTTGCGGTTCTGATGGGCGGGCCGAACATAGTGCGCGGCAAGTCGCATTCGGGCAATATCGCGGCGCGGGAGCTGGGCGCACTCGGCGTGCTCGACATCATTTCCAGCGATTATGTCCCCGCCTCGCTGCTTTACGGTGCCTTGACGCTGGAGCGCGAGGTTAATGGCGTCACCCTGCCCCAAGCCATCGCGACGGTGACGCGCAACCCGGCGCGCGCCTGCGGCTTCATGGATCGCGGCGAAATCGCCATTGGTCAGCGCGCCGACCTGGTGCGGGTGCGACCGACGAACCGCGCGCCTGTGGTGCGCGATGTGTGGCGGCTGGGTGAGAAAGTCGCGTGAGATGGAAACAGGCGGAACGTTAATTTGCGTGGTTGGCCCATCCGGCGCCGGCAAGGACACGCTAATTAACTTCGCCCGCGAGCGCTTGGCAGACGATCCGCGCTATGTTTTCCCGCAACGCTACATCTCGCGCGGCGCCACGCCCGACGAGCCGCACATCCCTATTACGGAGGACGAGTGCGAGCGCCGCCGCCGCGCCGAGGACTTCTTTTTGCACTGGCGCGCCCACGGCGTCACTTATGCGCTGGGCCGCAATGTGGAGAGCGCGCTCCGTGACGGCAAAACGATGGTGGCGAACATTTCGCGCCAGATGATCGGCGCCGCGCGCGACCGCTGGCCTCAAACAGTCGTGATCCATGTTACGGTCGATCCGCAGATTTTGCGCGCACGGCTTAGGACGCGAGGCCGGGAAAGTGCGGAGGGCGTAGACGCCCGCCTGCTCCGTGGCGCCGAGGTTGACGTGAGGCCCGCCCCTTGGGTGTTTGAGTTTGACAACTCCGAGCATGTCGCTTCTACCGGGCCGCGCTTTGTCGCGTTGCTCGTGCGGTTAGCGCAGCAGCGGAAAGCGCTCGATGAGACGGAACGGCCCCTCGCCGCCGGGGTCGCTGAATAGACACAGCTCCTCAATCTTGAGCGGGCTTGCCGTAAACGCGGCGCAGGTGTGCGCCAGCGCATCGACCACGATCTCAAGTTCGGATTGCGGCAATCGCCCGGCCACAGTCACGTGGAAGCGAAACTCGCTAAAAATGTACGGGTAGCCGAACTGCTCCATAAGCGTAGCTTGCTCGGGCGGCAAATTTTGCGGACGGCGGGCGCGATCCGCATCGGTGAACGGGGCGCGGAAACGGTCAAAATGCGTGACGCATTGCGCCGCCAGCCAATCCAGCTCGGCAAGCGGCTCGCGTGGCAAAAACGTCAGGTAACTGTCGTATTCCAGCAAATCCAGCGGCCCGGCGGTTAAGCGGCGGCGGCGCGCGCAGAACGCGGCCATCGCGGCGCGCAGCTCGGCCTCGGAGGCGTGCGGCGCGAGGCGGAACGGCGCTTTCATTGTTGCGTGCAGGCAATAACGGCGGGGCGAAGCGACTGCGCGGGCCGACAGCGCCTCGTCCAGACCGAAATGCTCGCGTGCGGCGTATGCGCCCGCCTCGGCGTCCGCTCCAAGCCAGACGCGCCCGAACTTGTCAAGTGCCGAGCCGAGCGGCGGCGCCCAGTAAATCGCATATCGCTCGTATGTCATACAGTAAGAAACTTCAGAACGCCGTCCTTGTAGGCGCGGTCGCCGGTGGCGCGCATGTGGTCGCGGCCGGGGATGTCGAGCACGGTCGCGTTGGGGATGAGCGGCATCAGCGCCTGCGCTGGCCCGGCGATCACGTCCTCCGTTCCGACCGCGATCAGCACGGGCATCGGCAACTCTGCCAGCATCTCGGGCGTGATTTTGGAGCGCGAGGAGCGGATGCACGCGGCGAGCGCCCGCAGGTCTCCGCCGGTTTGCTCGGCGAAGGTGCGGAAGTCTTTGGCGGCGGGGTTTGTCACGTCATCGGCAGATGGCGCTAGCAGCGCGGCGGCGATCGGCCCCGTTCCGCCAACGCCAACGACCAGATTAATCCCCATGCCAGCGATAATGAGCCGCCGCACGCGCTGTGGATGCGCAATGGCCAGAAACGTCGCGATGCGGGCACCCATGGAATAGCCCATCACGTCCGCATGCTCCACCCCGAGATGATCGAGCAGCCGCCGCGCATCCTCCGCCATCAGCGGTGCGCCATAGGCTGCTTCGTCGTAAAGCTTGGCGCTTAGCCCATGACCGCGATTGTCGAACGCGATCACCCGCCGCCCCGCGGCCTTCAGCGTCTCGACCCACCCGGTGTTTACCCAATTCACAGCGGAGTTAGACGCGAAGCCGTGGATAAGCAGAATCGGCTCCCCGTCCCCGTTTCCTGGCCCCTCGTCCAGATAAGCGATCTCGACACCGTCGGAGATGAAGCTTTGCATGCGTGATCCTCCCGTACTCAAGCCATTGTGAGTTTCAGGCGTTGCGGTTGCGCCTATTATCCAGCGAAGCCAACATCTTTATGAGGCACTTTCGATGCGCACGGCTAGCATGTTTTTCACCGCGATTATTATGGCGGCGACCCTGTCGTTTGCGGGCGGCGCGCAGGCGCAGGAAGGACTGTTGACCGGCAAGGCGCTCGTGCAGGCGCTGAAAGCGGGCGGCCAGAATATCTATTTTCGCCATGCGCGCACGGATTGGTCGCAGCGCGATGAGAGCAACGAGGATTTGAGCGACTGCAAGCTTCAGCGCAATCTGTCCGACGCGGGGCGGGCGGATGCGAAGCTAATCGGCGAGGGTATGCGCGCCCTTGACGTGCCAATTGGCAAGGTTATATCCAGCCCCTACTGCCGCTGTCGCGACCATGCCGAGATCGCCTTCGGACGGGTGGAAACGTCGGAGGAAATCGCCGCTTTTCTCAGCGAGCCGGACAAACGCGAACGCCGCACCCTAGCGCTGCGACGTATGCTCGGCGAGGCGCCAGTGGAGGGCAACACCGTGATTGTCGGACATCAGGCCAGCCTGCGCGCGGCGGCTGGCCTCGCGCTCGATGAGGGCGAAGCTATCGTGTTTCGCCCCGGCGTAAAAGGCATCATGATCGGTCGGGTGAAACCGCGTGAATGGACAGCATTGCTAGCCGCGCTTTAAAGCTTGAGTTCGCCGTCGTTCTCGCCATCCCAGTAATGAATCCGGGTGGCTGCCATCTTAATCATAACAAGTCCTTTGGTATCGACCCCATCCTTGAACCACTGATCCAGGCCTTTTGTCCAGTGCGCCTCAAACTCCGTATTGTCGGTGACGATTTCAGCTTCGCCTTGTACGGCGACCAAGAACATATCCTCTCCCTGAAAGACCAGCGAAACCTTCGGGTCACGTTTGATGTCGGAAACCATGCGCGACTTTTCCCAGGTGAAGTAAAACGAAGTACCGTCATATTCGACTTCACCGTTGTTGCTCATCGGCCGCGAGGCGATGACGCCCCCATCCGTGTGGGTGGTGAGCATCGTAATGTCGATCTGGCGCATCTTTTTAGAGAGTTCGGCGAGGGTTTTCTTTTTCACGGTCTGCTCCAATGCTGGCTGTTGAGCAAGGAAACGCGCCGCCAATGTTTTGGTTCGGTCTCTGTATTGCGCCTGCGGTGAAGATCGGGCAGTGTCGGGGATAGGTTGGCAGCTTCCACGCGAGCGCATTTAATGGTACAGATCGGCGTCCCCCAGTTCTGCAACGACATCGGCGTGGAGAAAATCCACATCGGCGTGAAGGAATTTAAATGCATGGGCGCGCGGCCGCCGCATGACCATCCGCATGTCTATCTCGACATGGGCGGCGGCGACCAGATCATTTGCCCGTATTGCTCGACGCTCTACCTGTACGATCCGAACCTGTCCTCCAACCAGTCTGACCCGCCCTATTGCCTCTACACGGCGCCGCCAAAAGCCGCGTGAGCGTTAATGCGTCGCCAATCCTCATCGCGGGCGGCGGCATCGGTGGCCTTAGCGCTGCGATAGCATTGACGCGCAAGGGCTTTCGTGTGCGCGTTTTCGAGCGCGACGCCGCGATAGACGCACAGGGCGCTGGCATCCAACTCGGTCCAAACGGCGTCCGGATTTTGCGAGGCTGGGGATTAGAGGAAGGGCTGTTCGAGACAGGATCGATGCCGGAACTCCGCCTCATAGACGCGCCATCGGCAAAGATGCTTGCCCACCTGCGGCTTCATAACCTGATTCAGCGATTCGGCGCGCCGTACCAGGTCATCGCCCGCGCCGATCTGCACAGGCTTCTGCGCGGCGCGGCGTTGAAGCTCAATATTGATATTGTTCGCGGCGCGAGGGTTGATACAATTGAACAGTCCTCGCAAGGCGTCAGGATCACAACAAATCAGGGCCGCTCCGAGGGCGTCGCGCTGATTTGCGCCGATGGCATCGGCTCAACCGTCCGGCGATGGATTTGTCCGGAAGCGAATCTGGTGTTCTCGGGCAAAAACTCGTGGCGTGCCGTCTGCGCCCTGGAAGCCGCGCCGGACGCCTTGCGAAGCCGTGACGTTTGCGTTTGGCTGGCGCCGGATGCGCATGTCGTGCATTACCCTGTAGATGGCTTGCGCAAACTGAATATCGTCGCCGTCATAGGCGGCGCCCAAGTGCCCGAGGGCTGGGGCGCGCCCGCAGATGCCCACGCGCTGATCGACCAAATGCGAGGCTGGCCTGAGGATGTGAGGCAGTTTTTCGCGGCGCTCGACTGGAAAACCTGGCCGCTGATGACCCTGGATGGGTTGACGGACTGGACGCGAGGGCCGGTGACGCTGCTTGGCGACGCGGCGCACCCTTTGCTCCCGTTTCTCGCGTCCGGCGGCGTAATGGCGATTGAGGATGCGGCTATACTTGCCGCTGAGACCGCTAAAAGCCCGGGTAATCTCCCCGCCGCTTTTGACCGGTATGAAGCTCTTCGCCGCCCTCGCATAGCGCGCGTGCAAAAAGCCTCAAAGCGTATAGGCGATATTTACCATATGGGCGGCGTCATGCGGCTGGCTCGCAACGCCGTCATGTCCGCGACGCCACCGCATCTTCTGCTAGCGCGCAACGATTGGCTTTATGGATTCCGCGTCTGATCCGAAAAATGACTGAGGCCCGTTTGCCGCATTGGCTCTTGGCCTGGTTCAGCTATATTTGCCGCGTGCTGATCGAGCGTGGCTTGAAATGACGGCGTGTCCTGAATGATGGACGCAGCGCTGGAGGCGACCGCTGCATCGGCCACGGGTAGCATAATAGCGTTCCCCGCATAGCCATTTGAGGAAAACGAAACCGTCACCGCCCGCACCGGAGCGCCGCCACCGCCGGTCTTGACGATAAGATCGCGCCACCCTGAGCCTTGCGACGGCGCGGCGAGCACCGCCGGGCGCACGTTCACAATGTGCGAAACAGGGCGAAAGCCGAATTCTTGCGACTGGAACACGACGAGCGAGCATCCGGTTTTCGAGCACCAATCCTGTCCGGTAAACAGCACAACAGCCTCGGATTTGCCATCGCCGTTCAGATCGGCGGCGCCGGTTTGATAGGGCGACGCCTCGCGCTTTTTAGTCACGCGGAAGCGCTCGATAGCTTTGCCCAGCTCCGCCGGATCGATGGAGCCTGCATATCCGCTAGACGATGGCACGCTCTCCGTTGCGCGCTTTGGCGCCAGCACGACAGGCCCTTCCGGCACAGCGGAGATAAGCCCCTCTGGTTCGGATTGCAGGCTACCGCATCCAGCCACGGCGCTTGCGATGGCCATTGCGCCTGCTATTGTCGCGCACTTCCGAATAATCTGGTTAATTTTCATGCCTTCATTTTCTCAAAAAGCGCTGAGCAACCCGTAAAGCGATTTCTGCAACCGCAAGTACTACCACATTACAATAAATTTGTGGCCAACTTGCAAACCCTATCCGCTTTTCCCGGCGTGCGCCGTCACAATGGCCAGAAACGCGGGGCCATATTGCTCCAGCTTGGCCTTTCCAACGCCGTGCACAAGCGCCATCTGATTGCGCGTCATGGGCTTGATGAGCGTCATCTCTATAAGTGTGCGATCAGCGAATACCACATAAGCGGGGACGCGCTGCTCGGTGGCGAGCCTGCGGCGCTCGGCTTTGAGGGCGTCGAGCAAGCTCTGATCGGCGGGGACAACGGGCGGCGCGGATGTCGCTCCACGTTTTTGCCGCGCGGCTTTTGCTGGCGGATGCAATGCGTCGCGGCGCAGCTCGATCCGCGCTTTGCCGCGCAAGATGGCGCGCCCGGACTCGGTGATCGCCCAACTGCCATAGCCCGCAATATCCAGCGAGATCACGCCGCCTGCGTAAAGCTGGCGGAAAATCGAGCGCCACTCGTTCGCCGTGCGGTCTGCGCCTACGCCAAAAGTCGGCAAATCATGATGATCGAGCTCCTGAATGCGCGCCGTCGCATCGCCGCGCAGAATGGCGACGAGGTGTTCGGTGCCAAAGCGCTGGCCTGTCCGGGCGATGGCGGAAAGCGCCTTTTGCGCCTCGATCGTCGCATCCATCACCTCCACGCCGTCGATGCACAAATCGCAGTTGCCGCAGGGAGCAGCGGTTTCGCCAAAATACGAAAGCAGCGTTTGGCGGCGGCAGCGCGGCGCCTCGCACAGCGAAATGAGTGCGTTCAGGCGCTGACGCTCGACGCGTTTTTGATCCTCGGACGATTCGCTGTCCTCAATTTGCTGGCGGCGCAGGCGCATATCGTCAACGCCATACAAGGTCAGCGTATCGGCCGCCAACCCGTCGCGCCCTGCCCGGCCAACCTCTTGATAGTAAGCTTCGATGCTCTTTGGCAAATTGGCGTGCGCGACGAAGCGGACGTCAGGCTTGTCAATACCCATGCCGAACGCGACCGTCGCGGTGACGATCAGCCCGTCTTCCTGCAAAAAGCGATCCTGATTGCGCGACCTCAGGCTCGCTTCCATCCCCGCATGATAGGGAATCGCCTCAAACCCCTTGCTCTCCAGATGCGTCGCCAGATCCTCCGTCTGACGCCTAGCGCTGCAATAAATGATGCCACTTTCGCCTTTGTGCGGCGCGATGAAATCGAGGAGCTGGCGGCGCGCGTCATGTTTGGCCCGCATCGCAAGGCGCAAATTGGGCCGGTCGAAGCCGTGGACGAAAACACGCGGCTCACGAGTGAAGAGACGGCTCTGGATATCGGCTCGCGTCGCCGCGTCGGCGGTCGCGGTCAGGGCGATCAACTGCACGCCGCCGAGTTGGGCAACGGCGGTGCCGATAATCAGGTAGTCGGGCCGGAAATCGTGCCCCCATTGCGAAACGCAGTGCGCTTCATCGACCGCAAACAGCGACACCTGCGACCGCTTCAGCATCTCAATAGTACCCGGCAGCGCCAGCCGCTCCGGGGATAGATAGAGAAGGCGAAGCTCGCCGCTTTGGAGCTTGTTGAACGTGCGCTGGGTTTCGTCGTCGGGGTTGGTTGAGTTCAGGCTTGCCGCCGCGACGCCATAGCCCTGCATCTGCGCCACCTGGTTTCGCATCAGGGCGATGAGCGGCGAAATAACGACCGTCAGTCCACCGCGCATCACGGCGGGAAACTGATAACACAGCGACTTGCCGCCGCCGGTTGGCATGACGGCAAGTACGTCGCGCCCGGCCAACACGGCTTCGATAACGTCATCCTGACCTGCCCGGAAAGCGGGAAAGCCAAAAACCTCGCGCAGCTTTGACGCGGCGCTTTCCGGCGATATCATGATTGCAGTTCGCCCCTCAGCCCCATCCCGGCACCTTAGAAGTTTCGCTTGTAAACTGCATCATGCATATAATGATGCGCAACCTTGCAGTCGCTGAGATTGAGGACGAAATGCGTAGTGTGGATGCAGCGGCGCAAGTACAACCTAAAGTTACTCCGTGCCAGGCATGCCCACTGCGTAACCTTAAAGCTTTCCGTCAATTTACGCCGACTGAAGTTGATTTCGTAAGTTACTTTAAATCCGGAGAACTTATCGCCCATCCCGGGATGACAATTCTCTCAGAAGGAGCGCCGAGCGAGCATTTGTACACGATTCTAAGCGGATGGAGTTTCCGTTACAAACTTCTCTCGGACGGCGACCGGCAAATCCTGAACTTTGCACTCCTCGGCGATTTGCTGGGTCTTCAGGGGTCTGTGTTCGACTCCATGGGCCATTCCGTGGAGGCGCTGACGCGCAGCACGCTGTGCATTTTTCCACTCCAGAAACTCTGGACACTCTACGAAAAGCATCCTGATCTTGCGTTTGACATCACATGGCTGGCCTCACGTGAAGAACGGATCATTGATGAGCATCTCATCTCCGTGGGCAGGCGCTCGGCCACGCAGCGAGTGGCTTTCCTGCTCATGTCGCTCTACTCAAGGTGCGTGCAGGCGGGAATAGCCGAGGGAGGACAAACCGTTTTTCCGCTTACCCAGCAGCACCTGGCCGACGCTTTAGGGCTATCAGTGGTTCACACAAACAAAGTTTTACGCAGGCTAACCGACAGGGAGTTGATCTTCTGGAGAAGCGGTACGCTGCAAATCAGAAATGAAACCGGGTTGCGTGAGCTATCGCTGTTCAGCAACGAGGAACCGCGCAACCGGCCATTCATCTAAGCGAAAGCGGTTGCTGGTATATGAATTTTGCATTCCACCCCTGACACTGGAAACGCAAGCCAACTTTGAGCATTGAGCGCACTGCTAAGAACTGTTTCGATCATAAGGCAGCCGAAACCAGATTTTGTAGGCGAGGTGACGATCGGACCGCCACTTTCCAGCCACTGAAAGCAAAGCTCCGAGCCGCCTGCTCTACCGCGAACTTCCCATTTCACATGAAGGCGACCTTCTGACGTGGAAAGCGCTCCATAATCTGCGGCATTAGCGACCAGTTCGTGGAAAACGAGGCACAAATTTTGCGCCGCCTTAGGATTAACGAGAATGGAATGGCCGGATATGACGACATTCGCCCGCCTTCCCGCTGGCAGCATTGACAGTTGCGACGCCAGCAGGTCCTCGACCAGCGCGCCTGTCCATTCGTGTTTGACGAGCATATCCTGCGCATCGCCCAAGGCTTTCAAGCGCCCGGAAAATCGCCGCACATACTCCTCGACTGTGCCGCCGCGTGTCGCCGTTTGCTGTGCAATTGATTGCGCCACGGCGAGCAGGTTTTTTGAACGATGCGTGACCTCGCGCATTAGCAGGATGAGTTTTTCCTTATTCTCCCTTATCTGCGTGATGTCATAGGCAATTGACACCGAACCAACGTCACCTTTAGCGTCGTGGAATTGTTCGACCGTCATGTCATACCAGCGTTGACGTCCATTATTTTCCATGGGGATTTCAACACGGCCAATCTCCCCACGTTCGGTAGCGGCGCGTTTCAGCGGAATTGTTTTAGCCGCCGTTTCGGGTGTCAGAATATCGGCATCCGTCTTGCCAAGAATATCAGGCTGAAACCCTTCCGGGAGATTGTGAGTAAACGTGTATCGCAAATCCTTGTCTTGCGAAAAGACCGTTATCGGTGATTTCGAGATTGCTCCTGACAGCACGTCCGCCGTTACGCGAAGATCGCGCATGTCGGCGTTAATCCGATACTCGATAAGCGCCTGAGGAGCTTGCAGCAGCGCGGCGACGGCGGCGGATACGCTAAGCAGAAAAATAGAGATGCCCACCATCTGGCCTGCCGCGTCCTGCATCACATCAATTGCGAAAGCGTTGAACAGCAAGCTTACCCCCACAAAGCCCGTCATTGCGGTGAGCCAAATCCAAAGTAATGGCGATGGAAAGTTCATGCGCCGTCTGATTATCGCGCTAACCGCTAAACCCGTGACAGTTAGAACAGAAACGGCGGAGACAAGCGTGATTGTTTGAATAAACAAATCAAAAACTGCCTCCATGAGCCGCCACCATCCATTCGATGCGTAACCGGTATTTTTCGATCATGGCCCCCGTTTATATTTAGCGGAGCGACCATTCTTTTTCACAAAACTCTACAACAGGTTAGGCACTTCTGAAAACTTTGAGCGCAACGAATTGGTTCCGCTGACCGACATAACATCGCGGAACTTTGAAGCGGTTTTGCCGTTATGGTGTGCATAAATGAAATCTCATGGAGACTAATCATGAATTGGGATCGTGTTGAAGGAAACTGGAAACAGATGCAAGGTAAGGTCAAGAGCGCGTGGGGCGATTTGACCGACGATGACATGGCGAAAATGGCCGGCAAACGAGATGAGCTGGTTGGTAAAATCCAAGAGCGCTATGGCATAGCAAAAGATGAAGCCGAGCGTCAGGTGGACGATTGGTATAACCAGCAATCCTGGTAAAAACAATAGCCCCGCATTGTGCGGGGCTACGTCTATCTTACCGGTTAACGGCGCGCATAATTAACGTCCCGATAAAAAGGGCCACGAAAACATAGAAAACAATTTTCGCTATTCCCGCAGCGCCTGCAGCAACACCGCCGAACCCCAAAACTGCGGCGATAACAGCGATAATCAAAAACGTTACTACCCAGCTTAACATTTGCCCACCTCGTTTAGCAATAATGATGCTAACAAAACGAGCACTGGGATATTAAGTTCCTTGTCCGAGTTGAAACACCTAAGCAGCAACCTCACGCGGCGGTGTAAGGCTTGGCTTTTCTATCGAAGAATAACGCCTGGCTGGCAATCGCCTTAATCATCTCATGCTGAAACGGTTTGGTGATAAGGAAGGTTGGTTCAGGACGCTCGCCGGTTAGAAGCCGCTCTGGATAAGAGGTGATGAAAATCACCGGCGCATGAAACGTCTTCAGCAAGTCGTTGACCGCATCGATACCGGAGCTGCCATCCGCCAGATTGATGTCTGCAAGCACCAGACCGGGCCGACCATGCTGGACAGCCGCTAGGGCCTCGCCGTGGGTGCGCGCTGTTGACACTACCTTATGTCCCAGCGATGTCATGATGTGCGCCAGATCGATGGCGATGAGAGGCTCGTCCTCTATAATCAGCACGTCAGTCGCCACCTGCTCCGCCATCTGGCGTCCGGCTTCATCGATTAACTGGGAAAGTTCGATTTCCGAAATCTCCAGAATTTGCGCCGCCTCTCGCGTATCGAAGTCCTCCATAGCGACCAGTAGAAAAGCCTGCCGAGCCTTGGGCGTGATGCTGTCGAGAGAACGGTCTGCGGCGGCGGCGGCGGCGTTCCCATCGACCGCGCCAGCTTCCATATTAACGCTGACGGAATTCCAGAGTTTGAGCAGCAGATTGTATAACGCCGCCTTTGGGCGGATGCCCACGACGACACTATCCGGCGCCGAAATCAGAGTTTCTATCACCGTCGCAACATAAGCATCGCCGCTTGCCTGGTTGCCGCATAGCGCCCGCGCGAAACGGCGCATATAAGGCAAATGCATTTCAACCTGTTGTGCGATTCCCATACGAGACTCCATTCATGATTGCGAACGACTGTATGCAAACTTTGCCCAAGGTTGCGAGCCGAAAGTTGAAAAATTCTTGAGGAAGTCAATCGCGGCTGGAACATAAATACCGAGTTGACGTTCCGGTTAAAGCATCATTGGCCTGGATAGCCCGGATGATAATAGCTTTATGATCGCGGTAGATCGTAACGTGACGAAAGCTTGCATGTGGCGTGTGTCTGACGCATCTTCTAGAGATAGGTAAATGCGATTAACAACATGAGAAAATATGACGAAATCAAAAGACAAACAACCCAAATCGGCTACAGCCGACCCATTTGAAACACGTTCTGACATGATAGAGGGAGATAAAGGGAATAAGGAGCGCCCGGCTACGGAAACAAATAATCATACAGAAAAACTCGGCCGTCGAAGCGGTTTAAAAAAAACATCCGTCGTTATGGAAAGCGATGTTCAAAAGCATATCGGGCGCTGTCTGCAGGAAGCTTATGGAGAGTTGGTCAGTGAACCTGTTCCTGACTATCTGATTAAGTTATTGGATGACCTTGCCGCGAAGGACAAAGATAAGTGATTGCAAGTCCGTCTGCTGAGTTTCGAGACGCACTCCTTGCGTCAATACCTAATATGCGAGCTTTCGCAATATCGTTATGCGGCAATCATGCTCGCGCCGACGATCTTGTGCAGGACGTGCTTGTAAAAGCGTGGAGCAACATTGATAAATTTCAAGAAGGCACAAATTTAAAAGCCTGGCTATTCACGATTCTTCGCAACACATATTTGTCGGATCGCCGCAAACGCAAGCGCGAAGTCGAGGACGCCAATGGCGTGTATTCCGATCGTCTTTCAACCCCGCCAGAGCAGTATGGACATCTTGACATGAAAGATCTCAAGGTTGCCCTTTTAAAGCTTTCCACCGATCAGCGTGAAGCACTTGTGCTTATTGGCGCGGAGGGTTTTTCTTATGAAGAGGCGGCGGATATCTGCGGCTGCGCGGTAGGCACGATCAAGAGCCGCGTCAATCGTGCTCGCAACCGGCTTGCCGAGTTGATGCATGTCGAAACAATGGCGGAGTTTGGCCCCGAGCCGCTGACTGGGGCGGTTCTGAATCAGTCTGCCTCTCATTAATAAGCAACGGACTTTCAAATGCGGATTTTTGAATGCGAAGTTTGCCGTCAACTTCTCTATTTTGAAAACACCGTCTGCGTCAATTGCGGCAACCGTGTCGGGTTTGTATCAAATCCACCAGAGCTCCTGTCGCTTGCCCCCGAAACTGATGAAACGTGGCGCGATGTTGCCGAAGGCGGCAAAGTCTATAAATTTTGCGCCAACACAGCCGAAAAAGCCTGCAATTGGCTTATCCCAATTGAGAGCGAGGCTGCTTTTTGCGAGGCATGCAAATTCAATCACATAATTCCGGACTTGGCAGACCCCATCAACCTGCTCCGGTGGCAGCGGCTTGAGATCGCCAAACATCGACTTATTTACACGCTGAACTGTTTGAGTTTGCCACTTGTCAATAAACTCGAAGACCCCGTCAAAGGTCTGGCTTTCGACTTCATCGCCGACGTTTCGGCAAGCGCCGGGCATACCCACAAGGTTATGACCGGACATGAAAGCGGTCTTATCACGATAAATTTGTCGGAGGCTGATGACAGCGCGCGCGAAAGTATGCGCGGACATATGGGCGAACCGTATCGTACATTGCTGGGACATCTTCGGCACGAAATCGGTCACCATTACTGGGAACTGCTGGTGCGCGATACTCCACTTTTGGGACAGTTCCGGGAAATGTTCGGGGATGAATCGGCCGACTACGGCGCTTCGTTAGCCTCCTATTACAAGCAAGGGCCTATTTCAGGCTGGCAGGAAACGTTCGTCAGCGCATATGCCAGTTCACACCCTTGGGAAGATTTCGCCGAGACCTGGGCGCACTACCTGCACATCGTCGATACGCTTGAAACGGCCCGCGCCTTCCGCCTACGCCTCGACCCCGTTGCGGGCGGCGACCCGGATTTGCGCGTCGCAATCAACTTCAATCCGTTCGAAGCAAAATCCATGGACACTTTGATACAGGCTTGGCTACCCTTGACTTATGCGGTCAACAGTTTGAACCGCAGCATGGGGCAACCCGACTTATATCCATTTATTCTCAGTATTTCTGCTATTCAGAAGCTTGCATTTATCCATAAGATTGTAAGGCCACAATAAAAAAGCATGCTGAAATTTCAGCATGCTTTTAAGTCTCCATATTACATTTTTTTTTAAAAGAAGTTTATTGTGGCTGTTTCGGTGCGGCTGGGTCTCCAGTAACACGATCTTTAGCATTACCGTAAGCTTCTTTAGCTTTTTCGCCGTACTCGGCGGCTTTATCTTTGGCTTTTTCTCCATATTCAACAGCTTTATCGCGAGCTTTCACGCCCCACTCTTTAATTTTTTCCGTAACGCCTACGCCTTTATCCAGGCGCTGATACAGGGGTGCGGCTTTAAGCTGCTCGCGGGTAGTATCGATACGGATGTAAGACTTACCGCCTTCATCGGTTTCGCGCGACAGGACTGCGAAAGGCACGGCCACGTTTTTCTCGCCGATGCCCAGGAAGCCACCGACGCCAATAACCGCTGACGCCACACGTCCGTCACCGTCAAATACGAGGTCGTTAATATCGCCTAAGTCTTCTTTGGCGCCATTGCGCACTTTCTCGCCAATCAATGAACTGGACAATATTTCGCCAGTTGTCTGGGACGGCACGAACGCAACAGTTGGAGCCGGTGCGCCTGACTGGGCATTAACGAAACTCGTCCCGCCCGCAACGACGGCTGCGATGAGCGCAGCTCCTGCAAAATTCTTTATCATGATCAAACCTCCATATGAGTTACGGCTGGAGCCGTATCGCCAGCTTCATAACGGGATACAAACGTCATCTTGCTCTTAAGGTTCCACACGATGACCATCGAAATATACTCACCGGCTATGACACTTTCGTACGGCGCCACGCCGCAATCCGGGTCGTCCACAGATAAGCGAATTTTTTCTGTACGTGCTGGATCGAGTTGGCGGCATTAACAGGACTAACGCCGTTTGTAAGCTGTGCCCGGCGGCGATAAAAACCATCAATTTTGCGCGTTGGGCCGAATCGCCGCGCGATTTGACGCCATTCCTCGATGCACGCCATGTGATTTTGCATCGACATACCACCAACGCGATAAACGGCGATACTATCATTCAGGTGATGAAATCTGCCACCTTGCTGACGAAGCCGATATAAAAGATCGTGATCTGCTGCGATGCGGTAAGACGTGTCGAATTTGAGGGCGCGGAGTGTCGCCGTACGCGTGAACGTCGCCTGATGGCATGGAACGCCCTGTATCCACGCCGCACTCAAATTTCCCGCCAGCAATTTCTCCCAGGTCGCTTCAAAGCTGGCGGCGGAGACAAAGCGTTCTCCGCCATCCTCAGCGAGCGCCATATTGTGCCCGAAAAGTACATCAGCGCCGGGCGGCGTCTGCCTCATCGCTCGTGAAGCTACATCGGGCGCATAGAAGGTGTCGCCCGAGTTCATGAATATGATCCATTCCCCACGAGCGAGTTCCGCCGCGCGGTTCATGGCGAAATACGGGCCACTATCTGCCTCGCTGACGCAGGCGTGAACGTGATCGCCATACCGCTGGACAATGTCGAGCGTCTTATCAGTTGAGGCGCCGTCGATGACGATAATTTCCTTATCCGGCTCATCCTGAGCGATGCAGCTTCTAAGGGTTCCGTCCAGCGTCGCCGCTGCATTTTTGACGACAATCGCGATAGTCAAACGCGGCGATGTTTTTGCAGTGTGAATGGTGGCTTGGTTTAGCGCGGAGTCAGCGCGCGCATTCGCCCATGCGCCGTAAGTTTGCAAGACTGGGGCGGGGAAGCTTTGCGGTCGCAGCAGATATTGCATCAGCCGGTCAGCGCGGTCGATGCGCCAGCGCTCAAAGCCCAACTCGACGCTCTCTCTGGCGCGCGCCCCAAGCTCTTTCGCCACGGAGAAATGCAGCGATGTTGGCTTTTTGTGATCAAAGATGAGACCATTGATGCGATCCTCGACATACTCGTTCATCGTCGGAGCGTTCGGCACCGCCACGCACATGCCGCGCGCCATAGCCTCCAGAAACGCCAAGCCAATGCCCTCCGCGATACGCGGGGCAAAGTAGACATTCGCACTGCCAAGGCTTTGCTCAAAATCTTCGCGGCGCTCAAACCACGAGGTGAGCGAGATATTATACTTCTCAATCTCCACTTTTGATGGCGCTAAAAATGGCGCGCATCCCGGATCGACCGCTTGGTGAATTTGAAAGCTGCAGAAGTCAGCGCCGTGAATCAGCCTGCGGATGGCGGCCCACGTGAGTTCATGGCGCCGGGGCCAGAAGAAGCCGCGCAAAGTACTGAAATCTGTTATCGGCTCAAATTGCGAAGGGTCGGGGAAATATTGAAAGTAAGCCGACGTAGCGCCGAGACCGACAAGCTTCTCGTGTAAAGTGCGGCTAAACGACAGTATTCGGACGCCGGAAAGACCGCGCCAATACTCATCCGGCAGGTGCTGACAACCATCCCACATGGGGACGAAAATGATGTTTGCGCAACCCGCCGCGATCAGCTTGGGAACCATATGCTCCATCTGGAAGCACACGGTTAAATGGTAATCCGCATGCGCTATCGCGGAAGCATCCGGCGCTTGTCCACCCTGCCAACTTTCATCGAGACAAAGATCGAACGCGCCAAAACTTTGCAGTGTCTCGCGCAGAAACATATTCGACGCCGTTTTCTCGTGAAACGAATGGTCGATAAAAGCGATGCGCATTATGTCCTAAACCTATGCTTGCCGTAAAACTTATCCTCACTGTGCTCAACATGCATAAAACTTGGCCGCAAGTCATCAAAGCGGAGTAACATTGTGAGCCAGACACCGAATTTATCGTTACCGTACATCGAAGCCGCCCAGGCGCAAAAGCACGTGACGCACAATGAAGCGCTGCGCGCGATTGATGCGATCATGCATATCAGTGTGGCCGATCGTGATCTCCTAGCGCCTCCGTTCTCACCGCCGGACGGCGTGCGCTATATGGTCGCCGCATCCGCAACCGGCGCTTGGGCTGGACATGCAGGCGAAATTGCCGCGTGGCAGGATGGCGCTTGGGCGTTTTATCCCTTGCAGGAGGGGTGGACGCTTTGGGTGGAGGACGAGGATGTTTTCCTGATATCCGCAAGCGCCGGGTTGTCGGTGGCCATGACGACCACACAAATAATTGCCGCACTCGCCATTGCAAATCTGGATAATCTGGGGCGCATTGGCGTCGCGACTTCAGCCGATGCAGTAAACAAGCTGGCAGTCGCTTCGGCCGCCTCGCTCTTCACCCATAGCGGCGCGGGGCATCAGCACAAAATCAACAAAAATGCCACGAGCGACACCGCATCGACGCTTTTCCAGAGCGATTTTTCCGGACGTGCGGAGATGGGCTTGCTGGGCAGCGACGACTTTGAGCTGAAAGTATCTCCCGATGGCGCCGCATGGATCGTCGCATTGCGGATCGATAAGACAACGGCGCAATCGTTTTTTCCGGCAGGGATAGCGGCCGCGCCGTCGATCAGCTTTCAGAGTGACGCCAACACCGGCGTTTGGCAGCCAGCCGCCGACACAATCGCGCTCTCGACAGGAGGCGTTGAGCGAGCGCGCCTGAACGCTTCCGGACAGCTTGGCCTTGGCACGGGTGCGACCATTGCTGACCAGCTTCATGTTAGAAACACGAGCGGCCCTGCCATCCGCTTATCGGATGACAATACTTCGTTCCGTATGCGCCACTTCGACAGCGGCGCGGGCCAGACTGGCAGCATCGTTGATCTCGACCCTACCCCCGCAGACGGCGCGTCGGAATCCCAATTTCGCTTCTTTAGAAATGTAAATACGACTGGAGTTTGCGGTTTCACCATTTTGCGCGGCAACGGCACGGCTTCGGCCAATTCATTCATGAGCGCAAATAGCGATAGTTACCTCAATGCGGGCGTTGGAAACGTCGGCATTGGCAAAACTACGCCCACGACCAGGCTTGACGTGAACGGTCCAGTTAGGGTTGGCGCCTTCACCGTTGCTGGTGTGCCGAGCGCATCCACATCGGGCGCGGGCGCCATGATTTATGTGTCGAACGAGACCGGGGGAGCGGTGCTCGCCTATTCGGATGGCGCGAACTGGAGGCGGGTCACAGATCGCGCTATCATCAGCTAAAGGAATTCTGCACCGCGTCTGCGTCGAGATTTTCCTCGTCACAGACAAGCCGGCTGATGCGCGTGCTTTCGTTTACGGCACGCACGCTGGCATTTGGTATGGTTGACCCATCTTCAAGCTCCAAATCGAAATAGTTGCGAAACAGGCATTGCATGACTTTGCGGACGCCTGTTTCCGTCACTGAGCGCAGGTCAGGCTCGAAATAAGCGCCGCGCGTGTGCGATCCCGTTACGATCTCGTAGGATGGGAAATAGTCCACGAAATCGTGCTCGGCTGCGATATCGCCTGCAACCGTGCGCAACACGGATTTTGAGTAAACCGTCGCGGGTAGAACATGCAGTCGGCTGTTCGTCGCAATCAACGGCACGGGGGAAACTGTCAGCAGCACTTTGGCGCCAGCATTCACGCGGCGCAACTCGGCTAGAAATGCGCGCATGTCGTCCGCCGCGTTCGTGTAATTGTAGTTAATGAATTCGTGACGCGCAGCGTCGTGCTCGCCTGCGCCGCATCCAGGGCAAACGGGGTAAACGGCGCCGTCCTCGGTCGAACGCCAGCATTCCGTCAGCCCAAGCGTAAAGACAAAAACATCAAGTGTTTCAAACATCGCCCGCACAGCCGCAAAATGCTGATCACGATCAGCCACAAACTCGGATTTAGAGGCAAAACCCCTGGGCTGGATGAACGGGCGGAAAGGATCGACATACCGGTATTTGTCCCGCCACACTCCGTCTTTTGGGGTAAAAGCTCCGTAAGCGCGCTGGATGAGCTGCAAAAGCTGGCGCTGTGTGTAAATGTTACCGTATCGAGCCGAGTAAACACCGTAATTGAATCGGGTTACCAACTCGGGCGTCAGCAAAGGATGCGCTTCCTCAGCTACAAAATAATTGGCCCCGTAAAGTTGCATATATCGTGAAACGTGCTGCGCAAAGCAGCTCCCTGCGGTGGCGACTTTATCGCTTTTGCCGATCTTGAACTTTGGCGCAACGATCGGATCAACATTATCCTCGCAACTCTCTACCGCGCGGCGCCAGAACGCATGATCCGGCAACGACGTGTATGGACACGTCGCATTGTTGTTATCGTGGGTCATGCGTTCGCACCCTGGTTAGCAAAATGCTCCATGGTAAGCGCCTCCACTTTTTTAAGAACAAGAGCGCCGTAATGGCGATTGGCGTGAATGGAGTCGCACCAGTAATCCTGCTTCAGAAAGCCGACGGCGTCAAAAGCCTCAACTGGAGGGTGCATAAATGTAGCGCCAGCGTTTTGTGACCATGTCGCCATGATGTCTGTCTGAGCCAGCCATAGTTTTAATCGCACGTGCGGCTCCGTAATGAGCGGCAGAGCGTTTCTCGGCGCCGCAGCAGCGGAGAGTTTTGCAGCAATAAACTCGCCCGACTCGATTGGGGGCGGCGCCCCGATATGAATGATTGCGGCGCAGGCAATGCGCCTGAGGCGCTTTATCATGGCCTGAATGTCGCGCATGCGATCAGCCAGCAGCGCCGCAACGGCGTCATAGGGGATGAGTGCGGCCTTTTTATCTAGCGGCAGGTCTTCGCGTCCGGGAACCACGAAGTCGAAAGGCCGTGTGTCCTGCAAAAGCCCGATGGCGTTGTAGATATTGCCGACGCAGGACACAAGGCAGGCGTCAATTGGGTTTCGCCCCGCGAAAGCACTGTTTAAAGCCCCAACAAGGGCAGGATTGATATGCTCTTTATGATCCGCGTCATAAACAACGACTGAGCCGGGAAATTCCTGAGTGCCGCACAATAAAATCTCGGCCTGAAAGTACGGGTTTTGCTTCTCATATGTTCCGGCGACCAATGCACGCCGTATCGCCCAGACATGGCTGTGGCCAAAGATGAGCGCGCGTTTCTGGGGGTTGGCTGGTAAAGGTTGGACGACTGTCATTAAGCTACGCCTGCCTGTTGCAGGCGTTGATCGGCGCTATCGAACAAGGAATCTAGCGCCGACTCGAGCAAATGGCTGATCCGGCGCGGATGGAAATACGCGGCCCGCCGGAGATTGGCTTGCCGTCGACGCTGGTAATCGTCTGGTGACAAGGACAGCAAATGTTCGATTGCCTGCGCCATGGCGCCAGGCTTGTCTGGCGCAAACAGCAAGTCCTGGTTATCGCTAGGCGCAACCTCCAGTATCTGGGAAACGCGAGGGGCTACAAGCGGCGTGCCAAAGCCAAGGCTCAGAAGCGCCACGCCGGATGTTAAAAACCGCTCATATGGGAGGACGACGGCCGTCGCGGATCGGAAAAACCCTGGCACTTCGGTGTTCTCGACATGACGAAAATCAGCCGTGACATTAGCCAATCCTTGAACGGCGGCGGCAATTTCATCGCCATAAGGATCGCCTTTCAGCGCGCTTCCCACGATGCGAAAATTGATTAGCGGTAATGCGCGCGCGGTTTCCAACAGGCTCTCGATACCTTTGTAACGCCGAACCTTGCCGAAGAACAGGATGTTTGGCTCTTCAACAAGCGGCGACGCCGAAAGGCTGATCTCTTCGGCCTCATAAACGCCGATATAGCATGGGTGCGGAAGATAAAAGAATTTAGTGCAGTCCGCCCCTGTCTGCTCGCTTACAACATCGATGGCCTCGATATTGTGAACGAGGATAAGATTTGCGGATCTGGCGATGGCGCGCCGCAGCCGCATGAAAGCGTCGAGATGCTCCAGCTCATGCGGCACCTCGTTATGCACTGTCCAAACAACTTTTCCTCCAAGCGCTGTAAAAGCCGCGATACGCTCGCCTGCATAGTCCGCCAGAAGCCGCGCCTCTGCGCTTGTGGCGCAGCGCCGGAAAACGTGCTCCTCCCAATGGACGTGGAGGATCGCCTGGCCGGACGCTTTGAGCGCGGTTATCGCATCTTCGACGCTGCCTTTCACCGGGATATAGCGTGGCGCGATCGCCTGGTAGATAACCCTGTTGTACGGGTTGTCGTTGTACATCGTGTAATTAATGACATCCATTATGCGCGTGTCCGAAATGGGGTTATGGGAGCATGATGGCGGGCGCGTCATAAGCCCGGCGGCGTTGCGGAAACGCGAGGAACGCTTTTTGTCCGGCCTCAATCGTTCTATGCCAGCTTTTATATGCGGCCTGATAATCGAGCCGGGGCTTTGTATAGCCCGTGCGCGTTAGGCCAAATTCCTCGCTCGCCGTCAGGGATGCGGAATGCGCGCGCCCGAACAGTAGCGGCCAGTGCAAACGCGATACAGCGCGGGGGCCAAACACGCGCATCATCCGGCGGATATACTCCATGTCGGCCTCAATGCGCACGCTGTCAAAGAAGCCAATCTTTTGCATGACGGGCAACCGTCTAAAAACCAGCGAAATGCAGCTCACGTGCGACACCTGCCCACCCGCCTTGATAATCACCCGGCCATCCGTGGTCATGCGTATCCAATCCGTGGTGAGCGCCATCAGTTCGGGCTTTGCATTGAGCACGGCGACGCTTTTTGCAATGCGGTCTGGATGCGACCAGTCATCGGAGTCCTGCAGCGCGATGAACTCGCCGCGCGCCTGAAGCAGTCCCATGTTCTTGCTTACATAAGTGCCGCTATTGGTAGATTTCAAAATGACTTTAAGCTGCGGACAATTGTGCTCAAGCTGCAGTAAAAGCTCGGATGTTCTATCGCTGCTATTGTCATCTACAACGATGATTTCAATGTTTCTGTAGCTTTGGTTGATGATCGACTTGATGGCGGTTTCAACATAATCCTGCATGTTGAATGATGTCATGACGACCGATACAAGCGGGCCATCGAACACTGGCGGGCATTTATCGGAGCCCACACCATACCCTTTGCCCGTACCGCAAAAGCTGTCGAATGTCGGGCGTCCTGTGTTCGACTCCGATTGAATGGATTGGCAGCCAAGCGAATTATAGAGCGAATTAAGCGGGACTAAGGCTTTGTCTGGCGTTTCCTTTGCGAATAGGATTGCATAGTTCAGCAGCGGCATATCGTATGGAAAGCGGGTGTCGCCGCCGTTGGCGCGCATTATGGCGGCGTGGTCGGCGGCGCGGTCGATCAGGCCGAGTTCCAGACAGGCGACACAGACGTAAAGCCTCAGTTCAAGATTTGCCGGGAACTGCTCTAGCTGCTTATCTCCCATCTCGACCGCTTCAATAAAGCGCCCCTGAAAAAAGAAGTTGCGCACATGTTCGGCCACAATACTCACGTCGCCGCCGTCGAGATGTCTTTCCAGCACCGCCTGTGCCTCGGCAATGCGGTCAAGGCGACGCAGACCCTTCACCAGCGCGAGTGAAAACTTAACCTCATCGCGAGTCTTAAGCATCCGGGTGGCGTCGGCCACTATCCGCTCACCGTCCTCCAGACGCTCGCTGACCTTCAGGCGCTCCGCGATGAAATCGAGGTTTTCGGGGTGGCTTACGACCAGGTCATCGAGGATCGCCAGCGCTTCATGATATTGCATGCGGGCAGAGAACAGACGCGCCAGGCGCACCCTCGCTTCGGTGCTGCCCGGCTGTGCAAGCATGTCAGCACAGGCCCGGTCGTTAAGCGCTTTTAAATTTTGTTGAAGGGTCTCCATGGAGCGCAGAGGCGAATGGGTGACAAGGTCGATCTCCGCTGCGATCACGTTGTCTAAAATATCCACGTCGTAGGGCCGGAGCGTAAGCGCCTGCTGATACAATTTGACGGCTTGCTCTTTGTGTCGGGCGCGCTGAGCGACCTTCGCGGATGTGATGAGAACGCCTGCGTCCTCGCCACCGCTCAACTCGATTGCACGTCCGGCGAAAACGACTGCCCGGTCGTATAGCCCGCCATACTCTAGAAGTCTGAGTGACGCGATCGCCAAATCGGTCTTTTGAACCTTTGCCGCATCCATGTGCGCCAGCGCTGGAAGCAATCTGTGCAACTGCTTATTGCGCTCAAAAACGTCAAGGACTTCGCGTTCGCTGATAAACTTCGCGCTTACTGCCCAATCCAGATAGGCTTCAATCTCAGCCGGTGTATAGAAAAGGTCGAGCATGGTTTGAAGCGAAGCGATAGCCCACAGCTTCAACTCGGCTTCTGTCAAACCCCTCGCCACGCCGTAAACGTCAACCGCACCCCTTTGTGCCGATAATTTCACCAGCAAGCTCGCCACGGCTTTGGACACCTCATCCAAGCTTTCCGGGAATTCCGGCGGAATCTGTTCGCGGCCTCTCACGGCGAAAACATGACGTAGTCTTGTGAATTGTCCTGAAGCAGCAGCAGTCGCATGGTTTTGCCGCCATCTGACAAACGCTGCGGCTATCGAAAGTTCACGGCTCAAAAGCGTTTGTGGGACGCGGTCGAAGCAGGCTGATGCTTTCTTGTTCTGACTAGCCCCGGCAAATAAACGGCCCTGAGTTATAAGCCCTTCGGCAGACTCTGGGAACGACGCCAATCCCTCACGGCACACGGAAAAGGCCCGTTCCGGCATTCCTAGCCGGAAATAAAGATCGGCGAGATCCCAAAAAGCCGCACCTTCTAGTGCGCGCGAAAAGATAAGGCTTTCATAATGCGCAATTGCATCGGCAATCCGCCCTTTGGAGACGAGCCAGCGCGCTTTCGCAAGCGCCTCCGCCCGGGACTTGCGCAACAGCTCGAGCGAAAAACTCAACGCGGGGCCAATGGTGCGCCCGCCGTAAGTGAGCGTGAAACGAAGCGTTTCGTGCGCGCCTTTGATGTGAACGTCAGCTTTCAGTCTAAACGTATTTTCGCTGACCCCGGAAAGCAGAGAAGCGAGCGGCGCATCCGTTAGCACCTTCATGTCTTCGCCGCATGTGGCGACGATGTTGACCTCTTCCGGCGCAAGCCCATAAAGGCGAAACGATCCAGCCACATGCCCGTCTAGACCCACAGACGCCGCGCAAATGCAGCCCGTTTGAGGCGCTTTAACGCCAATAGTCGCCGCGATGGCCGCACGCTCTTTCAGCAACTCCTGTTCAGCGCTTCCCTTTTTCGTCCCGAGAAGTGCGCGCACACGCCCATCGCCGAGCAACAGACCCCATAGTTGCGACCATTTAGACGCTTCGAGAATTTGCTTACTTTGCACACCCGCTTTGCCAAGCAGAGCCGCGGCGAAGCGCAGCTTTGCGGCGCTCAATTTCACCCCGTTGACGTCATGTGGCAAAGGCGCATCGTTCAAGAGCGCTTCGATAACGCCTGTTTCAAACTCTGGCTGCGACAACAACCGGATCGCTGCACCGCCAAGCCCGAAATATTGAATGACCGAGGTCTCGCTCTGATCTCCCTCTGCCCGGCCAAGGATCAGTTCGCACAAATTATTCGTATCGGCGCCCTGCGCGGCAACGAAGTTCAATGCAGGGTAATCGGAAAAATGCTCTGTAAATTCATGCGCAATTTTTGCTATCGCCGACTGGATGCCGCTTAAGCTAGCAACCGAATTTGCGTCATAACGCGCTTGCCAGACTGGACTGAAAATGCGGGCGGGCGGATGCGCGCCGCAGAAGATGCTTGCTATCGTGAAATCCCATCGTCCAAGCGCGTTAACTGGATAAGCGCCGGACTGGCTACGGTTCATCTGGCCACCGTTCATGAGGCGAAAAAAAGCGACCGTCTCTTTTAAAAATCGATCCGTGATCTCCCGCGACGCGGCGGTGTTGGTGCCGTTATCACTGCACGCAGCAAGATGCGCGCTAAACTCATGAGATAGCATGACACGCACAATTTCGTCGCCGAACGCGACACCGCGCCGCGCGTCGATATCGCGCTGACTAGGCCGTCGCTTAAGCAGTAGCATGTAGATCGCTATTATATCTTCGGCATGTAATGGAGTAAGCAGAAGGTCATCTGTTTGCGGCAAAATAATCTGCATCAACACTTGGGAAACCTTAAATCAATTAGTATACTAAATATATCAGGCTGCGGCCCAACATCAAGCGCAGTTTTCTTTACATTTTGCGGCTCGTGCATACAAAGCTTGTGGTGAGCGGGATGATCTCGACCATGAACAGGAGGGATTGCGGCATACCTTTTTCGATAAACTTTAACGTGTCCGAGGCGTCGCCACCAAGGGCTTCAATCATCAACTGCCGCCGTTCCGCCGCGTTGGCTGCGATACGTTGAACCAGATTGGCGCGATCACCGGCGACAACTGGTGCGGACGTGGGGAAACTTACCACCATGGCGATACTTTCGTCTTTCATATTGCGGCGCGCCGCTGGCTAGTTAGAGCATCCAGTATCTTACGCGCCTTATCTTGCTCAAGGCTGGATTGCCTCCACAGCGCCTCATACGTTGGCAGGGTTCGCTCCAGAAGAGCCTCATCGAACGCATCGACGGCCCGGCTTGCGGCGTAAACGTCGTCATGCTGCGCGGCGAAAGCCAAATAGTTTAAGCCAATCTCATGCTGTATACTTGCCCAAAACAATCCTCTCGCCTCCCGACTGCACAAGCTAAGAGCACGCTCCAAAGCCTCAGCCGCCTCTATGAAATCTCGCCGCTTCTTGGTTGCCGACGCTAGCCAGGCAAGCGCTTTACCAAGACCTCGCTCCACGCCGAATTGCATAGGCGAGCCTGCGTCTATCAAAATCGACCGAGCTAATGTGTATGCGTCGCGCGCCATGTTAACCTGTAGAACGCCAGCCCGCTCGCCTCGGCGCGCAAAATACAGAGTGGCGACGCTAGAAAGCAGCGGCGCTGCCTCCGGCGCCACCCCCAAAACCATAACCGTCAGCGCCCGTTCATACGCAATCAGGGCTTTTGCCGAGATGTCTGAAGTCCCGTCCCCACCCATAAGCGATTGATAAGCAGCGCCAAGCTCTCCCAATATTTCCGCTCGCTCAAATGGCGGGGTGTCGGCATATTCTCCCAGAACGCGCTCATACATGGAGGCGCTCGACCGTCGCATATCGGCGTCGTTCAATAATGCGCTATGCGCGCGTTCGCACTTCGCTAGCAAGAGACAACGGTCTCGATGCCCATTGTCGTTTGGATAGCCGACGCATTTCGTTTCGATATCGCGGGCAATATCAAGAGCTTGTTTGGACAGGTCGGCGCTTTTGTCGCGCTCGCTCAAAATTATAAGCACACGCGCCATATTCGCTGAGCCGTTAAGCCACAGATCGGGGTGTTTCTCGAATGTCAGAGTCCCCAGAACGATCTCATATTGCTGTTGGGCTTTTTGGTAAATCAGTTTGCGATAAGAAATGTCTCCCATAACCATCAGTGCTTGCGCACCTTGGAGCTTAACTTTGGCCCAACGCGCGGTGTCAGTGCGGCGGTGGAAGCGGCGCTCGAACGTCCATACGAGCTTTGCAGCCTCCTCCACTAAGTTTGCATCTTCGGCGTGCTCGGCGGCTTGCATCAGCTGATCGATAACCCGCTGAAAACACGTGATTTTCTGATCTATCTCTGTGTCGGGAGTTAGTTTGAACGCCGTCAGAAACTCACGAATCGAGGCTTTGTTTTCCCCCAGAATGGCATACGCCAAGCCCCGGATCGTTGCTTTAGCAGGGGCATCGGCCGTGGTCTGATCGTGCGGCGCGAGCCTGACTAGAACGCCCGCTAGGTCGCCGTTTTCGATTGCGGCGAGCGCTGAACGGGCGTCACTATCCGCCGGAGCCAAATGGGTAAGGAAGTTTCGCAGTTCGTTATACTGGGCTTGGACTTTGATTAAGGCTTTTTCAATGAGCGACGGAGAGCGCACATTATATTCCAGCGCTTCAAAGGCGGCGCCGAGTACAGGCTTGGGCGTGCCATTTGCGTCCGCGATGGTGTCCATCAAATCGAAAAAAATCATGCGCCGGGTTTCATTGGGGTCGGGCGTGAACGGTGCCCACGACTCCTGCGCAACATCGGCAGACAGGATATTGCTGGTTTTCTTGATAATCCGGTCGAAACGCTGCGATATCGACGTGCAGTCGTCGAAAAGGGCGTCAGAGAACGCGCTCTCATTAATCGATGCGTTTTTCAAGCTTTCCAAAGGCGCGAAGATCACGCGCGCGAGCGACTCCTCCGTCTTGAGCCGCCATCCTAAATAAATGAAAAATGCATCGAAAAAGCCAAATCTGCGCTCGCTATCCCCGCCAAAAAAAAACAGATAGCTTTGAGGGATGGCGACGACGCTAAGCGCACGATGTAACGCATTTAATGCTGACAATTCGACCCCGGTCTGCAGATCAGACAACAAAGCCGACTCTAGCGCTCGGGGGTTGGCGTAATCTTGAAGCCGAATGAAGCTTTGCCCGCCGGAGCTCTCGTCTCGGAAATTCTGCGGCTGCTCAATCCATTGCCGAATCAAAAGCGGCGCCTCGGCCAGAAATTTCGCTTTTGTCGCGGCATCGAGCACAGATCGGTCGTTCGCCCAGTTTTCATACAAGCTTAATGAGAGTTCAAACGCCTGAGCTTGCGACGCTCTTATCGCCAGACCAAAAGTCGCCTGATCGGCTGCAGATAAATAGCTTAAACGGTCGTGAAGTTCAGTTGCGGCGGCGTTGGCCGTTGCCTCGCCGAAACCCAGCAACGCACGCGCAACGACTGCGCATCCGGTCACGTCCGTGCTATCGTCGTGGCCGTTCAGCATGGTGCCGCACTCAGGACATTTGACCTGTTCGCCACAGTTTCGATGGTTACCAAGGCTTTCGCTGGAGGCATCGGAAGGGCAAACGCCTTGCGGTCTTCTAAAACCCTATCGTAAAGGCTGATATATTTCGACGCCATTTCGTTGCACGTGTTGCGGTGGCCCTCCCCCTCTTGCCACGCACTTACTTCAGCAAGCCGCGCCTCAAAGCCAGCAGCATCATTGGCGATAGCGCACATGGCTTGATATAACGCGTCGATGTCATCGTGGAGCGCAAGCCACCCTGCCCCATGCGCCGCGATGCGCTCTCCCACTGCGCCAAAGTCGAAGCCGATAACCGGAAGGCCGATAGACCAGAGTTCGCTAAGTGTATGGCAATAGGTTTCGGGCCACAGCGAAAACACCGCGCCCATCGATGCGCCACACACACCAGCGCGCTCGGCGAACATCTCTCGCTCGTATGGGCCGTGAAAAATAACGTTTGGATGATCGATCGGTGGATGGATTGCGCCGAGGATATGAAAGCGGAACCGCCCTTCCCGATCCCGTTGCGCAAGCCTCTCGATCACGTCGCGGCCCTTGGCGCTGGAGATATTGCCCGGTACGAGGATGTGAACTGGTTCGCCTGCTTTTGGAGCGCGCGCCGGTGGTATCAGCGCGGGAAAATCGCGCCCATGGGGAATGACGGCGAAAGGTTTTTCCACCAGGTCCGGAAAGGTTTGCAAAAAAAGCGCCTTGGCGCGCGGCGATGTGGTCACGAAGGCGTCGCATTCGGTGAGAGCAGTGGCGAACATAGCGCGCCACTGGTTAATCCAGCGGTGCTTAAGCGGCGGCGCCGATCCGCCGCGCCATAAATCGGGTTGGCAATCCCCGACTGTCGCCGTGCAGTTTCCTCCACAAAAAGTGCCGGTTTCATCCAGCAGCTTCACCGTCGGGCAAATGGCGTAATAATCATGGAACGAGAAGACTACGGGGATATCACGCTCACGCGCAAGGCGAGGCAGGTTCAGACTGTGCCAGCCCAAATGGCGGATATGCACAAGCTCGATAGCGTGACGCAGCAGCCAGTCCGAGACGATGGCCTCATATTCTGAGGACACGTGGGCAGCGATTGTGAGAGGCTCGCCCAGCATATGCGATCGCACGATTTCAGGTTCACCCTGAGCACGCGAAAGCGTCACCACGCGTGCGTTGCAGTTCAGCAGCCACGGCTCATAACCGTCGCTGATGGCGCGCATCAGATCGGCGTTGGTTTGCGGCGTGCCGCCAGTTGTGGTTGATGTCACAAACAAAATGCGCGGCTTGCCCCGGCTTTTTGCGGCAATGTCCGGCGCGGCGTTATGCAGCCGCCTGACCCGCCAACGCGCCGTCGATATGCCCGCCGCCTCCTGGAATTCAGTCACCAGCGGTTTGAATTCAGGATACATCTCGTCGATTGCCGCCCGCCCCGCCACCTGCAGCGCTGTTCTCGCCGCGCCGAAACTGGCGGAGCCGCGATGGTAAACAAGCGTGCGGTCATCGATGATGTTGAGCCATCCTGCCCGCAAGGCCCGCATACAAAAATCGTTTTCCTCGCCGTAACCGCGCGGAAATGCGGCAGCGTCGAAAGAGCCTACAGCGTCGAGCAGCGCGCGCTTTATATAAAGGCAAAAGCCATTTCCGGTCGGCGCCTCCGGCCAGAATGCGCCCGCCCCCTGCGTCACCGCGCGCTGATATTCCATCTCGCTGAAACGCAATGGGCGGTCGTTGACGACGTTTGCTTCCGGCGCGGAAAAAGCGCCCGCGTTATCCGAGATCGGCGTCACCGTGCCAACCCTTTCGCCGCTATAAGCCGCTGTTTGCAAATTTTGTAGCCAGCGCGGACCGACACAGGTGTCCGAGTTGAGCAACACCACATCACGGCGGCCTGCCAGCGCGATACCCTCGTTAATGGTTCTGGTATAGCCCAAATTGTTATCGCGCAGCAAAATGTAGACGTTTTCATATGCGGCGTGGGCCGCGAGCAACGGCTTTATTCGCTTATCTGTGCTGGCGTCGTCAATGAGGATAAGCCGCACGTCGCTTGCCGAGGTGTGGCGCAAGACGGCTTGGATACACGCCGCAGTTTCGTCAAAAGCGTTATAGACCGGTACGACAATCGCAACGCCAGCGGCGCTTTGCGCAGCGGACGGGCGGGCGCGTGGGTAGGTCAACTGCACGCCAGCGCCCGCTATCATGTTGAACGGGCTGCCGCTCAAGTCCTGGCCGTTGCAGCGCACGGAAACTGTGACCTCCGCAGCGGCCTCCATAAGCGGCAGGCTGAAAGAAAATCCGCCGGTGTTGCCACGCGCGCCCAGCCGAAGCAGATCGGCGCGCCCGCCTGTGGCGAAGGTTCGCGCATATTCCTCGCCATCGATCACAAGCGAGACTAGAGGCGCCCCGCGAAAATCCCGCTTGTCGATGACCCAGCCGGAGACCTGGCTGTGGTTCAGCTCCACAGCCGACAAAAACCGTCCTCGTAGTGATCGAGTGGCGACACCGAGCCTGATGCGAGCGTGAGGATTTTCCGAATTTAGGAAATGATAAAACGGGTTCGACGCCGACGAAGCAGATTGCGCATAGCGCGACATGTATTTCAAAGTTGAAAATGTCGGCGATGGGTCGCGGCCTTCCCGCCAGCCGTAGCGCACATAATGATCGAGTGGGCAAGTGCCAGCTTCGGCGACGTCTGGATAGGATGACAAATAAAACTGGCGGTCGAAACTCGAAGCAATGGCGTTCTTTATTGTAGTATATTGCCGCTCCTGACGCGACGCCAAAACTCTCAATTGAGAGATGAGCGAAACAATCTCACCTCGTATAACTTTTGTCGCGGTCGCAATCAGCACAATTAACGGCCTGAACTATTGGAAACAATAGACTACTTCTCGACTACGGCAGAATCTTTGCCCTGTCAAACCGAAAAAGGGTATGCCTTTTCAAGACTTCCGCTTTCCAGTGCGTAAAGTAAACAGTGGAGCTATAACCGCTCTATCTCCAGCACGCCGGGGAGAGATTTCAGCGCGCCCGCATTTTTGGGGCTGAGGTCGAAGCCGCCGCCCAGTGAAAGCTCAACCTCACGGCCCGCATCCCCCAGGCTGAGACGCAGCTTAATCAAGCTCGACCCGTCTTTTTTAAGCAGCTTGCAGAAATCATCGACGCGCAAACTCGCGTCCGCCCGCACCTCGAACCCGGCGCTTTCGCGACCTATAGCTTTATCGAGGCTTTGGATCGCCAGCGCACGGATTTTGATGTTCTCGCCGTCCAGTTCGCCATCCACGACAACAAGCACGGCCTTGCCCGGCTCCAGCAGATCGCCGCTAAACGCCAACGTATCGGAGAACACCACAGCTTCGAATTGTCCCGTTGGATCGGAGAAGCCGGTGAAGGCAAATTTATTGCCCGCTTTGGATTTGCGCTCCTGATGACTGGTGACGGTGCAGGCAAGCCGCGCCTCCGCCCCCCCTTGCGATCTCACTTTCGCCTCAAACTCCACCCAGCGCAGCACGTTAAGGCGCGACAGGATTTCGGCGTATTCATCGAGCGGATGGCCAGAGAGATAGAAGCCGACAGCCGCTAGTTCCTGCGTGAGTGTTTCCAGATGCCCCCAAGCGGGCGCCGCGCGCAGCTTCAGCGGCTCGGATTGCCCTCCGCCACCGAACAGGCTCGATTGCCCGGCAGCGCGGTCGTCCGCCAGCCGCCCTGAATGTGCCAGCAGCGTTTCGGTGTTGGCGAAAACGCGCGCGCGGTTTGGCTCAACGCTGTCGAAGGCGCCCGCCGAGACCAGCGTTTCAAGCCCGCGCTTGCCGACCATTTTAGGGTCGATGCGCTCGGCGAAATCGCCCACAGTTTTGAATGGCCCCGCGCGGCGCCGCTCGTCCGCCAAATGCTCGGCCGCCCCACGTCCCATGTTCTTGAGCGCGGCGAGTCCATAGCGAATCGCGCCATCCTCAGGCCGGAAATCAGGTTCGGAGTGGTTGATGGAGGGCGGCGCGACCGCAATGCCCCGCCGCTTGGCCTCTTGCGCGAACAGATAGAGTTTGTCCGTGTTACCCATGTCGTAGGTCATGGTGGCCGCGAGAAACTCGACCGGATAGTTGGCCTTAAGATATCCGGTGTGATAAGCGAGCAGAGCATAAGCCGCTGCGTGCGACTTGTTGAAGCCGTAGCCCGCGAACTTGGCGACAAGCTCGAAAATGTAAGCCGCCTTGTACTTATCCACGCCCTTCTTCACCGCGCCATCGACAAACCGCGCCTGCTGTTTGTCCATCTCGGCCTTGATTTTCTTGCCCATGGCGCGGCGCAGCAGATCGGCCTCGCCGAGCGAATAGCCGGAAAGCTCCTGCGCGATCTGCATCACCTGTTCCTGATAGATGATGATGCCGTAGGTTTCCTTCAGGATCGGTTCGATGAGCGGATGCAGGTAGTCCGGCTCCTCAAGCCCATATTTGCGGTTGATGTAGGGATCGATATTCGCCATTGGCCCGGGACGATAAAGCGAGACCATGGCGATGATGTCGTCAAAACGGTCAGGCTTCAGCTTGCGCAGCGACTCGCGCATGCCGGTGCTTTCGAGCTGAAACACGCCAACTGTGTCGCCCTTCGACATGAGTTCGTAGGTCGCCGGGTCGTCCAGTTCTACCTTGCTCAAATCGATGACCGTGCCGGAACCACGGATCAGTTCCTCCGCTTTCGCTAGCACGGTGAGCGTTTTCAGGCCGAGAAAGTCGAATTTTACGAGGCCCGCTGGCTCCACCCACTTCATATTGAACTGGGTGACTAGCATTTCGGAACGCGGATCGCGATACAACGGCACAAGATCCACAAGTGGCCGGTCGCCGATCACCACGCCCGCCGCGTGGGTAGAAGCGTGCCGATACAGCCCCTCAAGCTTGAGGCCGATCTCTAGAAGTTGGGCGACCACCGGCTCGGCGTCGCGCGCTTCCTGCAGTTTCGGCTCGCCCGCGATGGCGTCCGCAAGCGTAATCTGCTTGGCGGGGTTATTCGGCACCAGTTTGCACAGCCGATCCACCTGGCCATAAGGGATTTGCAGCACGCGGCCCACGTCGCGCAGCACCGCCCGCGCCTGCAGCTTCCCGAACGTGATGATCTGCGCGACGCGATCCTTGCCGTATTTGTCAACGACATACTGGATGACCTCGTCGCGCCGATCCTGACAGAAGTCGATGTCGAAATCCGGCATCGACACGCGTTCCGGGTTGAGGAAGCGCTCGAACAGCAGGCCGAAACGCAAGGGATCGAGATCGGTGATCGACAGCGCCCAAGCCACGACCGAACCCGCGCCCGAACCGCGCCCCGGCCCGACCGGAATGCCCTGCCGCTTCGCCCAACCGATAAAATCGGCCACGATTAGGAAGTAGCCGGGAAACCTCATGTTGATGATGACATCCAACTCGAATTGGAGCCGCGCCTGGTAATCCTCGACCGTCTTGCCCGCAGCCAACCGTCCCTCGCGGAGGCGCAGCTCCAGCCCTTCGGTGGCCTGACGGCGCAACTCCTGGGCTTCCGCCATAAGCGCATCCGCGCCCTCACCGGTAAAGCGCGGCAGAATGGGCGCACGCGATGTAGGGCGAAAGGCGCAGCGGCGGGCGATCTCGACGGTGTTTTCCAGCGCCTCGGGCACATCGGCGAACAGGGCGCACATTTCGGCCCGGGATTTAAAGTAATGCTCCGGCGTCACGCGGCGGCGATCATCCTCGGCGATATACCGGCCTTCGGAGATGCACAGCAGACTGTCATGCGCGTCGAAATCCTCCCGTTTGGGGAAAAACGCCTGGTTGCTGGCCACAAGAGGCAATCCTTGCGCGTATGCAATATCGACAAGGGCGGCTTCGGTCGTCCGGCTATCCGCCACTCCGTGACGTTGCAATTCAACATAAAGCCGGTCCCCGAAAGTGGCGGCGAGCGTTGCGGCGATAGCGCTTGCCGCGTCGGTCCGCGCCTCCTTGAGCAGCCGGTCGATTGCCCCTTCCGGCCCGCCGGTCAGACATATCAGACCTTCGTGGTGTGCTAGCACATCGCCCAGCGACACGTGTGGGTCGCCACCTTCGGCATGGTAGAGAAATGCTTTGCTTGTCAGGCGCACAAGGTTTGCGTAGCCAGCGGCGTCTTTGGCGAGAAGCGCGAGCGAGCCTTTCAAGCCCGTATTTTGCGAGCCAATGCGTTGCTGCGCGCCATTGCGGTTGTCAGCAGACGGAAACGACACGGCAAGCGTGCATCCGACGATCGGCTGAACGCCGTCATCGCCCAGGGTTTCCGAAAATTCCAGCGCGCCAAACAGGTTGTTGCGGTCGGTCAGCGCGACGGCTGGCTGCCCATCCGCCTTCGCCAGCTTGCCCAGTGCTTTGACAGGTAACGCGCCCTCCAGCAGCGAGTAGGCCGAATGCACGCGCAAGTGGATGAAGCCGGGACTTTTTGGAGCGGTCACGCGCAAACCTCTTAGGTCGATGAATCTTCGCGATACTGCCCGATTCCTACTCAGCAATGTCGTCCTCCGAAAAGGCGACCAGCAATATGCGCACACTAAAATTTGGATTTCCACATTTGCGGGGCGAGCTTGATGGCGGAAAGACCAATCGGCTTCAGCTTGCAAACCGGGCCTTCATGCAGCCCTTTTGTAGCCGACTGATAGCGCTTATTCCGCCGCCCGCGGCTGAAATGCAGCACTGCTCGCCGTCTCGCGGGTCGATACGTAACCGCGCGGTTGCTCAACAAGCAGACCGTCTTCGAGGCGCAGGATGCGATCCATCCGCTCCGCCAGTTCGAAATTGTGCGTGGCGATGAGCGCGGCGAGGCCGGTTTTCTGGATGAACCCGACCAGTTGCTCGAACACCCTGTCAGCGGTCGGCGGATCGAGGTTGCCGGTTGGCTCATCGGCAAGCAGGAGGCGCGGATGGTTCGCGACGGCGCGGGCGATGGCGACGCGCTGCTGTTCGCCGCCGGACAGTTCGGCTGGCCGGTGCGTCGCTCGCTCCGTAAGGCCGAAACTGGCGAGCAGATCGCGCCCGCGATGCTCCGCCTCGACGCGGGAAACGCCTGCGATCATTTGCGGTAGCACCACGTTTTCAAGCGCCGAGAATTCGGGCAGCAGGTGGTGGAACTGGTAGACGAAGCCGATCTGCGTGCGTCGCAGGCGCGTTCGTTCGCCATCCGGCAGGGCGACGCAATCGCGGTCGCCGATGATGACCGAACCGCCCTGTGGCTGCTCAAGCAATCCGATGATATGCAGTAGCGAGGATTTGCCGGATCCCGATGGTCCGACAAGCGCCACCGCCTGCCCTGGATAAAGATCTGCGCCAGCGCCCTTTAGCACGTGCAAGTCCCGCCCGCCCTGACTGAAAGATCGTTGCAGGTTTACGAGGCGGACGGCTGGTTTGAACGCTCGCTGTTCCACTAAACCCTCATTCATATCGAAGCGCTTCGACGGGATCGAGACGCGCCGCGCGCCAGGATGGATACAACGTGGCAAGCACGGACAGGGTCAACGCCATGATGACCACTGTCGCTACTTCGTTCCAGTCAATGACGGCCGGCAGCTTGGTTAAAAAATAAACGTCCGCCGGGAAAAGCGGGGTATTGGTAATCCATTGCACAAATTGACGAATTGGCTCGATATTCAGGCAAACTACCACTCCGAGAAGGAGACCGGCGACGGTGCCCACAACGCCAATACTCGCGCCGGTCATGAAAAATACGCGCATGATCGAGCCCCGCGTCGCCCCCATCGTCCTCAGAATCGCGATGTCGCGCCCCTTGTCCTTCACCAGCATAATCATGCCCGACACGATATTCAGCGCGGCGACCAGAACGATCAGGGTCAGAATCATGAACATCACATTCCGCTCCACCTTCAGCGTGTTGTAGAATGTGGCGTTACGGGTTCGCCAGTCGTTCATCACGATGTCCTGGCCCGCCGCCTCGCCCATCGCAACCGTGTAGTTCTGCACCTTATCCGGGTTTTCAACCATGACCTCAATCACGGTCGCGGTGTCGCCAAGGTTAAAAAACTTCTGCGCCTCCATGAGCGGCAGGAAGGCGATTGAGCTGTCATACTCCGACATACCAATCTCGAAAATTGCGGCGACAGGATAGCGTTTCGTGCGGGGCGACGTGCCAAACGGCGTAGAGGCGCCGCGCGGCGCAATCAGCGTCACCTCACCACCCACCGTCACGTTCATGGAGTTGGCAAGCCGCGAGCCGATGGCGATGCCGCCGCTCGTGTCGAACCCGTCCAGCGTGCCGAAGAAGATGTTCTTGGACACGCTCTCAAGCGCTTTCAGATCAGCTTCGCGGATGCCCCGGATAACGGCCCCCGTGGCGGTCGCAGGCGTCGAGATCATCGCCTGTCCCTCGATCACCGGCAGCGCCGTCGTGACGCCCGGCACAGTTAAAAGCCGTTTCACTACGTCGTCGTAATCGTTGAAGGCGCGGGCGAGCGGGCGGGCGATCACGTGTCCGTTCAGCCCCATGATTTTGTCGAACAGTTCCTTGCGGAAGCCGTTCATCACCGACATGACGATAATCAGCGTCGCTACGCCGAGCATGATGCCGATGAATGAAAAACCGGCGATAACCGAGATGAAACCTTCCTTACGCCGTGCGCGCAAATAGCGCGAGGCTAGCACCCACTCGAACGGCGCAAATGGTTTTGTGTCTTTAACGACAGCAGTTGTCATGCTTTGCCTTTGGCTTTCTTATCGCGCGGCTTTTCAGGCTCCGCTTTGGCGGCGTCGGCATTCGCAGATAGAGTTTGCATGGATACTGGCACTTCGAGCATTTTTATGGCGTCCGTGGGCGTCGCCGTAACACGTTCGCCCGTCGCGCGGTTTTTAATCTCGACCTCGCCCGCCGCCAGCCTTTTCGGCCCGACGATAACCTGCCACGGCAGGCCTATCAGATCCATGGTTTTGAATTTGCCACCCGCCCGCTCGTCGGTGTCGTCGTAAAGCACGTCAATGCCAGCAGCCGTCAGACCGTCGTAGATTTCGCCACAGGCTTTCTCCGTCGCCGCGTCTCCTGGTTTGAGGCTAATCAAGCCAACCTTAAACGGCGCGACCGCTTCCGGCCAGATAATCCCGGCATCGTCGTGGCTCGCCTCGATAATCGCGCCCATGAGCCGGGAAACGCCGACGCCATACGATCCGCCATGCGCGAGAACAATGCCGCCATCCGGCCCCTGCACCTGGCATTTCATCGGCTGAGAGTATTTTGTGCCGAAATAAAAGATATGCCCCACTTCGATGCCGCGCGCCGAGACACGGGCGTCCTCGGGAACCTCGCGCTCGAACAAGGCGGCGTCGTGCATCTCGCTGGTAGCGGCGTATTTTCCCGTCCACTTGGCCACCTCAGGAGACAGGTCCGCATCGTAGTCTATGGTTTCGGGTGGCGTTGGCATGTCCACCAGATCGCGATGGCAAAATACCTCGCTCTCGCCGGTCTGGGCCAGAATGATAAACTCATGGCTCAGATCGCCGCCGATAGGGCCAGTGTCGGCCTTCATCGGGATACCCTTCAGCCCCATCCGCGCGAATGTGCGAAGGTAAGCGAGGAACATCTTGTTATAAGAGTGGCGGGCGGCTTCCTCGGTCAGGTCGAACGAATAGGCGTCCTTCATTAGGAATTCACGGCCGCGCATGACGCCAAAACGCGGGCGCACCTCATCGCGGAATTTCCACTGAATGTGATAAAGCGTGCGCGGCAAATCGCGGTAAGACTTTACCCCGTCACGGAAAATCTGCGTGATCTGCTCCTCGTTGGTTGGGCCAAACAGCATTTCGCGCTCATGCCTGTCCTTGATGCGCAGCATTTCCGGGCCGTAGGCGTCGTAGCGCCCGCTTTCCCGCCAAAGCTCAGCAAGCTGGATAGTCGGCATGAGCAATTCGATGGCGCCGGTGCGATCCTGCTCCTCCCGCACGATTTGCTCGATTTTGTTCAGCACACGCAAACCGAGCGGCAGCCAGGAGTAAATCCCGGCGCTAGATTGCCGGATGAGCCCAGCGCGCAGCATGAGCCGATGGGAGATAATCTCGGCTTCCTTGGGGTCGTCCCGCAGAATGGGGAGAAAATACCGGCTAAGGCGCATGCGTTTCTTTCGCGGTTGCAAGCAACTTCTGTTATGAATGTGTTAACCGCTTCGAACGGCATACGCAATCTCATGAGGCTTTCAGCACGCCGATATCCTCATGGGATGGTATTTTCCCGCATGATGACAAGGCGTCACGCTTAAAACTTGCGAGGAATAGTGACAAGCCTTGCGTTTTTAGCTACGCTGCCCTTCGTGAAATGCATGATTAATCATGTTTCGCGTTGGATGTAGGCCGCAAGGGAGAGCCTTTTGCATGAATTTGCGGAAGACGGTCCAAGTCTGGGAGGATAACACCAAAGCACGGGCGCCAAAAGACGGCTGATAGCGCAATAAGCGTCATCGGTAACTTGGCTATTAAAAATTCGCACCGAAGCAAATGTGAACTGCAAATGGCGGGCTGCAAAGTCCGTCATTTTTTATGAGATTTAGCCTTTTCCGAAACGTATGCGGTTTCGGAGTGTAACGGCTATATCTATAAATCTAGAGTTGGTTCACCCGATTTCAGCCAGTCAATCAAATCCGGTCGAGTCTAGAATGGGAATTTGTCCACCGGCAGCAGGCGATACACAACGACAGCATACACACCGGCAAATATGACGCCTGCAATCAGCGTGGTCACGCCCGCAAGCAGCCACAGGCTGACGGGCTTTTCGCCATCCGCCAGTTCGGCTCCATCCTGTCCCCTCCCGCGCGCCGCGAATGGCAGCGCGGCGAACCACACCAGCCACCAGCAGATAAAATAAATGGCAAAGCCGAACGTGGCGCTCATGCCTGCTCCAACTCGACCAGCGTGCCGAAGAAATCCTTGGGGTGCAGGAATAGCACCGGCTTGCCATGGGCGCCGATTTTTGGCGTACCGTCGCCCAGGATGCGCGCGCCGTCTGCCGCAAGTCTGTCGCGCGCCGCGTGGATGTCGTCCACCTCGTAGCAGATATGATGGATGGCGCCGCCGGGGTTGCGCTCCAGGAACCCTGCGATGGGCGAGTTTTTACCGAGCGGTTCGAGAAGCTCGATTTTCGTGTTCGGCAGCTCGATGAAAATCGTGCTGACGCCATGCTCATGCTGCGTCACCACCTCAGAAATAATCGCGCCCAGACGGTCGCGATAAACGGCAGCGGCGGAGGCTAAGTCCGGCACCGCGATGGCGACATGGTTCAAGCGTCCTATCATGGCTCTGGCCTCCCTTTCGCTCCCACTATACAACCGTAACCATCACCGAACACACGGTTTTTTTGCCCCACGCCGCATTAACCGCCGCGCGCACCGAACGGCGCACGGCCTCCTGAACCATCGCCGTATCCTTACGCCTTGCCCGCGGAATGCTGGTCAGCGCGCCATGTATGGCCTTCTCGACAATATCCTCGAAATGCTCGCCGTCCTCATCGAACTCCGGTACGCCCGTCATCACGCATTGCGGATCGGCCGCCATTTCGCCGTCGCGGCGCAGCACCAGCGACACAGTCACCGCGCCGACATGAGCAAGCTTGCGACGCTCCTGCACCGGCCCCTCCTCGGAGGGCACCGTCAGATGGCCATCGCGGTACAACCGCCCGATGGGGGCGTCGTCAATCACCTCGGGCGGGCCGGGGAGCAGCCGCACGATGGAGCCGTTGCGAACGCCGCCCAGCGCTTTCAGGCCGTTTTCGCCAGCAAACCGCACATGCTCCTCCAGATGCCGAGCCTCGCCATGCACGGGAATCAGCACCTTCGGCTTTGTCCAGCCGTACATTTTCTGCAACTCGCCCCGGCGCGGGTGGCCGGACGTATGCACCGGCGTCGCGTCATCGCCCGTGATGGTCTCGACGCCTTGGTTGGCCAGATTATTCTGCACGCGCAGCACGGCATTTTCATTGCCCGGAATCGTCCGGCTCGAAAAAATCACCATGTCGCCGCGACTGAGCGTGATGCGCGGATGCTCGTCTTCGGCAATGCGGGCGAGCGCCGCGCGGGGCTCGCCCTGGCTGCCGGTGCAGAGCAGCACCACCTTCTCGGCGGGCAAATAGCCGTATTCATCTTCGGTCAAAAACTCGAAGCCGGACGGCCAGATGCTGCTTTCGCGCGCCGCATCGACAACGCGGTGCATGGCCCGGCCCGCCAGCACCAGCTCGCGCCCCGCCGCTTTCGCCGCTTTAGCGACCGCCAGCAGCCGCGCCGCGTTGGATGCGAAGGTCGTGATCGCAACGCGGCCCTTGGCGCCGTTAATCAGCATCGAAAGGCCGCGCTCCACATCCGCTTCCGACCCGCCCGTGCCCTCCACCAGCACGTTCGTGCTGTCACACACCATCACGTCGATGCCCTCGGTGCCAATGGTCTGCAACTTCGTGATGTCAGTGCCCGCGCCCATTCCCGGCTCGGGATCGAGCTTCCAATCCGCCGTGTGGAAAACGACGCCACCCTTGTGGCGAAACACGACGCCGCTGGTCTCAGGGATAGAGTGCGCCATGTTAACCAACTCCACGTCAAACGGGCCGATATTCAGCCGCGCGCCGGCTGCGACGACATTGAGCGGCACCTCGTTTTTCCAGGCGTGCTCATGCAGCTTCGATTTCAGCATTTCCGTGGTGAAGCGGGTGGCGTAAACCGGCACGCGCAAGCGTGGCCACAAATAGGGGATCGCGCCGAAGTGATCCTCATGCGCGTGCGTGAGCAGGATGCCGACGAGGTTTTTGCGCTCTTCCTCGATAAAGCGTATGTCGGGCAGCACCAGATCGACGCCCGGCTCGCGATCGTCCGGGAAGGTGACGCCCAGATCGACCATAAGCCATTTGCGGTCGTCCTCCGGCCCGACGCCGTAGAGGTAAACGTTCATGCCGATTTCGCCGACGCCGCCAAGGGCAAGGAAAACCATGTCGTCTTGCGCGAGGTCGCGGGCCATCCAGTCTCCGTCATATGTTAAAAGGGTGCAATTTATGCTGAGGATATCAGAAAAAGACGTCGCCTGCAGTCACCCGGCGCTCGGGGCCGTCGAATCTGTCGCCGAGCCGCAATGCGCCGCTGTCATCTAACCCGATGAACACGCCCTCGACAACCATTCCGTTGACGCGGACGGAAACCGATGCGCCCACTCCGTGCGCATGGGCGAGCCACTCAGCGCGGATGGCGGCGAAGTTTTGCCCGTTGCGCCAGATGCCGAGCCAATGATCTATGGTGCGCGCTAGCCCCTCGAACAGTTCCAAAACGCGCAATGCTGGCGCGGCTGAGGATAAATGCGCAACCGAACGCTCCAGCCCGTCCGGATGCTGGCCGACATTAAGGCCGACGCCAATGACCACGGCATGTTCTGCCCGTCCCGCCGTTCCCGTGCTTTCCAGCAGAATGCCGCCCACCTTCGCGCCATTCAGTAGTATGTCGTTCGGCCATTTGAGTCCTAGCGCGCTTTTGGACATTGACGCGCCGCACGAGTCCGCGATGGCTTGGCGCACAGCGACTGCTGTTAAAAGCGAGAGACCAAGCGCGGCGGTCGCAGAGCAGTCAGGGCGCAGCAGCAAACTGGCGTACAAGTTGCCAGGCGGCGAAACCCAAGAGCGCCCTGCACGTCCGCGCCCACCCAGTTGTTCGCCCGCTAAAACCCAGAGTCCGCCAAGCTCGGCAGCAGCGGCGCACCGGAGGGCTTCCGCGTTGGTCGAGTCGATGCAGTCATATTCGGCGAGGCGGTAGCCTGGAGGGAGTGTAAACTGCGGCGGGGCGGCAAGCGGCGATGTCATGGCGGTTCTAAAACAGCGAGCGGGCGGCTTGGCTCGCCGTCTCGATCAGGGGATTTGGCAGGATGAAATACAGCAGCACAAACGCGCCGGTTAGGGCGAATACAAACTTCACCGAGCCTGCCATTGGCTCGAAGCGCTCCGCTGGTTCGTAGACATACATGATGATGACGATGCGGATGTAATAGAACGCCGCGATAACAGACATGACGACGCCGAACACCGCCAGCCAGAACAGTTGGGCCTTGATCGCGGCGTCGAACACGTAAAACTTGGCGAAAAACCCGGCGAGCGGCGGGATGCCTGCCAGCGAAAACATCAGCATCGCCAGGATGAACGCCGTCACTGGCTGCGCACGCGATAACCCCGCGAGTTCGTCGATATCCTCGACTGACTTACCATCGCGACGCATGGCGATGATACAGGCAAAGGCGCCAAGCGTCATCGCGATATAAATAGCCATGTAAACGATGAGGCCCTGCACGCCCTCAACTGTCCCCGCCGAGAGGCCGACCAGCGCGAAGCCTACGTTGCCAATGGATGAATACGCCATGAGCCGCTTGATATTGCGCTGCCCAATAGCGGCGAACGCGCCAAGGGCCATAGATAGCGCGGCGATGGCGATGACGATCTGCCGCCATTGATCGACGGCACCCGGAAATGCGTCGATCACCACGCGCGTGAACAGCGCCATGGCGGCAACTTTCGGCGCGGCGGAGAAAAACGCGGTGACGGGCGACGGCGCGCCTTCATAAACATCCGGCGTCCACATATGAAACGGTACGGCCGACACCTTAAAGGCGAGACCTGCGATTACGAACACGAGGCCGAATATCAGGCCGATGGATGCAGGTTGCGCCTGCGCGGCGATGGCGATTTGCGCGAACGAGGTCGAGCCGGTCGAGCCGTAAACGAGCGAGCAGCCATAAAGCAGCATTCCCGATGACAGGGCGCCCAAAACGAAATATTTCAGGCCCGCTTCCGACGAGCGCACGTTGTCGCGGTGGAAGGCGGCGATAACGTAGAGCGCCAGACTTTGCAGCTCCAGACCGAGATAGACTGTGATGAGATCGTTAGATGAAATCATAAGCATCATCCCGAGCGTCGCGAGCAGGATGAGCACGGGGTATTCAAATTTGAATATGCCTTCGCGACGCAGGTAGTCGAGCGAGAGAATGATCGACAGCGCAGAGGCGGCTAGGGTTAGCAGCTTCATCATCCGCGCGAAGGCATCGTCAATGATAGCTCCGCCGAAAGCGGTGCGAGGCCCCGACTCGGCGAGCACGATGAGCGCGCCGGTCAGGATGAGCGCCAGAATGGCGAGAATGGCGACAGGCCCGGCGGAGGTTTCCTCGCGCATAACGCCGACCAGCAGCAGCACGATGGCGCAGATCGCCAGAAACACCTCTGGCGCGAGCGGAAATCCATTTATTAGGGCGGTGATCTCGGCTGGCATGAGTAATCCCTATTGCGCTGCAAACTGGAGTTTTGCAGCCGCAGCGAGCGCCGCGTCATAGTTCGTGATAAGCTTTTGCACGGACGCCGCCGTGTAGTCGAGCACTGGCGCAGGATAGAAGCCGAGCACAATGGTGAGGATGACGAGCGGGGCCATGATGGCGATTTCGCGAGGGCTAAGGTCGGCGATGGCTTTGAGGTTGGCTTTTTCGAGCTTGCCGAAAATCACATGACGATAGAGGAACAGCGCATATACGGCGGACGCGATGACGCCGAACGTGGCGAGGAATGCGACCCACGTGTTCACCCGGAAAGCGCCCATCAGCGACAGGAATTCGCCTACGAAGCCGCTGGTGCCGGGCAGGCCAACATTCGCCATCGTAAACAGCATGAAGCAGAAGGCGTAAAGCGGCATCCGGTCGGCGAGGCCACCGTAAGCGGAGATTTCTCGCGTATGCATGCGGTCGTAAATTACCCCGACGGCGAGGAACAGCGCCGCCGAGACGACGCCGTGCGAAATCATCTGGAATACGCCGCCCTGGATACCTTGGGTGGTCGCAGTAAAGATGCCCATCGTCACGAAGCCCATGTGCGCGACCGACGAATAAGCGATGAGCTTTTTCATGTCGGTTTGGGCATAGGCGACAATTGATGTGTAAATGATTGCGACGACGCTCAGGGCGAAAATCAGCGGCGCGAAATCGGCGGAGGCGAGCGGAAACATGGGCAGCGAAAAACGCAGGAAGCCGTACCCACCCATTTTCAGGAGGATACCCGCCAGGATGACGGAACCGGCGGTTGGCGCCTCGACGTGCGCGTCGGGCAGCCACGTGTGCACCGGCCACATCGGCATTTTCACCGCGAATGACGCGAAAAACGCTAGCCACAGCCAGAACTGCATCTCTGGCGTGAACTTGAACGCCAGCAGCGTGGGGATGTCCGTGGTTCCCGCCTGACCATACATATACATGATGGCGAGCAGCATCAGCACCGAGCCGAGCAGTGTGTAGAGGAAAAACTTGAAGCTGGCGTAGATGCGCCGCTTGCCGCCCCAAACGCCGATGATGAGGAACATCGGGATCAGCACGCCCTCGAAGAACAGGTAGAAGATCACGAGGTCGAGCGCGCAGAACACGCCGATCATCAGCGTTTCAAGCACGAGGAACGCGATCATGTATTCCTTCATGCGCGTCTCGATGGCCTCCCAGCTTGCGAGGATGCAAAGCGGCATTAGCAGGGTGGTGAGGATGACGAACGGCATCGAGATGCCGTCCACGCCCATGTGGTAGCTGATCGCGTCGCCGATCCAGGGCTGTTTCTCTATGAACTGGAAGTTCGCGGTGGACGGATCGAAGCCAATGAGGACGAAAAGCGATACGCCGAAGGTAATGAGCGTTGTCCACAGCGCAATCCAGCGGGCGTTGCGGCGGCTGTCGGCGTCGTCGGTGCGCAGCATCAGGATGAGCGCTGCGCCGAGCAGCGGCAGGAAAGTGACGGTCGAGAGGATGGGCCAATCTGTCATGGCTTACAGCGCCCGTGTGTAGAGGTAGAAGAAGTAGCTAACCAGCAGCACGATGCCCGCAAACATCGTAAAGGCGTAGTGATAGACGTAGCCTGTTTGCGCTTTTACCGTCCGGTTTGTCACGTCCATGACGCGCGCCGCGATGCCGTCTGGCCCGAGGCCGTCGATGATGGCGCCATCGCCGACTTTCCAGAGTGTCCGCGCGAGCCAGCGGTACGGCCGCACGAAAATCCAATCGTACAATTCGTCGATATACCACTTGTTGTAGAGAAATGCATGAATGGGCCAGAACGCGCCCACGACGAAAGCGGGCGTGCTGGGTGCAAGCACGTAGGCAAACCACGCGACGACAAAGCCGCCCGCCATGGCGATGGTCGGCGACCAGACCACCCATTCGGGGACCTTGTGCGCCTCATAAAGGATTTTGTTGTCGGGCCGGGTGAACAGCGCCTGCCTCCAGAACTCGCCATAATGATCGCCGACGAACCATTCGTGGAAGGCAAAGCCCGCCGCCAGCGCGCCAATGGCGAGTAGCACCAACGGCGCCAGCATGACCCAAGGCGACTCGTGCGCATGCTCCATAGTTTCCTTATCAGCACGCGGCTTGCCAAAGAACGCCATGAACATCAGCCGCCATGAATAGAGCGAGGTTAGGAACGCGGCGGCGACCAGCAGCCAGAACGCCGTCCGCGACGCCTCGTTGTGCGCGGCATAAGACGTCTCGATCACGATATCCTTCGAGAAATACCCGGACGTGTACGGGAAGCCCGTAAGCGCGAGCGTGCCGATCAGCATCATCCAGAACGTGACCGGCAGCGCTTTCCGTAACCCGCCCATGTTGCGCAGGTCCTGCTCGTGATGCATCGCGTGGATGACTGAGCCCGCCCCAAGAAACAGCAGCGCCTTGAAGAAGGCGTGGGTGAAAAGGTGGAAAATACCCGCCGAATACGCGCCGACGCCCAAAGCCACGAACATATAGCCGAGCTGCGAACAGGTGGAGTAAGCGATCACACGCTTGATGTCATTCTGAGCCAGACCGACGGTTGCGGCGAAAATGGCAGTAAGCGCCCCGACCGCCGTCACCACTGTGAGCGCGGTCTGCGACAGCTCGAACATGGGCGAGAGCCGCGCCACCATGAACACGCCGGCGGTCACCATCGTCGCTGCGTGAATGAGGGCGGAGACGGGCGTCGGCCCTTCCATCGCGTCCGGCAACCAGGTGTGCAGCAGGAATTGCGCCGATTTGCCCATCGCGCCCATAAACAGCAGCAGGCAGATGACCGTCATCACATCAAGGTCATAGCCGAGGAAACTCATGGTCTTGCCGACCTGATCCGGCGCGGCCGCGAACACGCTGTCAAAATCGACAGTCTTGAAGATCACGAAAACCGCGAATATGCCGAGCGCAAAGCCGAAATCGCCCACGCGGTTGACGACGAACGCCTTGATGGCGGCGGCGTTTGCGGACGGCTTGTGATACCAGAAGCCGATCAGCAGATATGATGCGAGGCCGACGCCCTCCCAGCCGAAGAACATCTGCACAAAGTTATCCGCCGTCACCAGTGTTAGCATGGCGAAAGTAAAAAGGGAGAGGTATGCGAAAAAGCGCGGCTGCCCGTCATCGTCCGCCATATAGCCGATGGAGTAGAGATGTACGAGGCCCGACACGGTGTTCACCACCACCAGCATCACGGCGGTGAGCGTGTCGATGCGCAAACTCCATACCGCGCGCATGTCGCCGGACGTGATCCACTCCATCACCGGCACGCGCGCCGTCTGCCCGTCGAACCCGACCTGGTAGAAAGCGATCCATGACAGCGCAGCGGCTGTCAGCACCATCGTGGCGGAGATCAGCCCTGACGCCTTGTCGCCCAGTCGTTTACCGAAAATGCCGATCAGCAACGCGCTCGCAAGCGGCAGGAAAACGATGGCGCTATACATGGCCTGCCCCGCAGTCCGTGCTTGATTCTATCACGGTAGTCCTGGCCTTACTTTTCATTGCCGGGCTTGACCCAGCAATCCAGGCGACCTCACCCGAGGCATGGATCCCCGGGTCTACGCTCCGCTTCGCCTGAGGATGACGGTGAGCGCATTCGTCAATGCGAGCGCAGAGAAGCAATCCACCGCGCGACGGCACGGATTGCTTCGTCACTCCATTACTCGCAATAACGGGGCTGGACGGCATTTCCCTACCCCTTCATCATGCTGACGTCATCGACGGCGATGGAGCCGCGATTGCGGTTGTAAACCACGATGATGGCGAGGCCGATTGCCGCCTCCGCCGCCGCGACGGTAAGGATGAGCAGCGCAAAAATCTGCCCCGTCAGATCGCCCAAATACGCCGAAAACGCCACCATGTTGATGTTGACGGCGAGCAGGATCAACTCGATCGACATCAGGATGATGATAACGTTCTTGCGGTTCAAAAAGATGCCGAAAATGCCCAGGGTGAACAGGATCGCGGCGACGGTGAGGTAGTGCGACAAGCCAATGTCCGTCATGGGCACCTCCGTGTTGCGCGTGCGGTCATGAGAGCCCCTTGCCGGTTGGAACCTTGACGATAGTAATCGCCTCTTCCGGCCGCCGCCCAACCTGGACCGCGATGTTCTGGCGCTTCACGCCAACGCGACTGCGGAGCGTGAGCACAATCGCTCCGATCATGGCAACCAGCAAAATTAGGCCCGCGACCTCGAAATAAAACACGTAATCGGTATAGAGCACCCGGCCAATCGCCTCGGTGTTGGAAACCTGGGCGGCGTCCGGTATCGGGCTTTTCAGCTTCATCGCAGCCGGGGCGAGCGTTGTCCATTGCCCGGCGACAAGAATAAGTTCGGCGAGGAGCACGAAGCCGACCACCGCGCCAACCGGCAGCAGCTTCATGTAGCCGGCACGCAATTCGGCGAAATCGACATCCAGCATCATCACAACGAACAGGAACAGCACCGCGACCGCGCCTACATAGACGATGACGAGAATCATCGCGATGAACTCGGCGCCGAGCAGCAGGAACAGCCCCGCCGCATTGAAAAACGCGAGAATGAGGAACAGCACGGCGTGCACAGGATTGCGCACCGTTATGACCATGAAAGCCGACCCGATGGTGATCGCGGCGAAGAGATAGAAGAAGGCGGCGGCGACCGTCATGAATGGCGATCCATGTGAAGTATCATTTCAATGTTGGGATTAACCGTAAGCCGCGCCAAGTTCAAGGCATTTGCCAGATCGGCGCACAGCCACCTCGCTATGCGCGCAAACATTCATGACGATCACCAATACGGAGCGTCGAGTTCGAGGTTTTTGGTGAGCACACGCTCTCAGCGGTCACCGTTCGCCACTAGGCACTCCTTATCGTGAAACACTCCTCAAACTGTGCGAGTTTAAGGCAAAACAAGTATCGCAAATTCCAAATCAAAAAAAATTACAATGTAAAGCATACAAATAAAGAAATAGCCGTAAAAATCCCAGCGCCACGACGACTACCTAAATAACCAAAGCCGCCAAATAAGCCGAGAAAACCACACAGCAGCAATAGCACGATTAAAAACAATATATTATCAAGCTAGAGAAATAAGGGAAGTCATTCAGCAACAATGAGCGTGTCATGTTTTTTGAACGATATTTGGCACAATCAACAATACAATCATGAGTATACTGGGATTAGGTCTATAAACTACCGGTAAGGTGCGTCGAGTTCAAGGTTTTTGGCGATGACGCGCTCCCAGCGGTCGCCGTTGGCCATCAGCTTGTCCTTGTCGTACAGCAGCTCCTCGCGCGTTTCGGTGGCGAACTCGAAGTTCGGCCCCTCCACGATGGCCTCGACCGGGCACGCCTCCTGGCAGTAGCCGCAATAGATGCATTTCACCATGTCGATGTCGTAGCGCGTGGTTCGCCTGGTGCCGTCGTTGCGGCGCGGGCCGGCCTCGATGGTGATGGCCTGGGCCGGGCATATCGCCTCGCACAGCTTGCACGCGATGCAGCGCTCGACGCCGTTCGGATAGCGGCGCAGCGCGTGCTCGCCCCGGAAGCGCGGGGATAGCGCGCCCTTCTCGAACGGATAGTTGATCGTCGCTTTCGGCTTGAAGAAGTATTTCATCCCCAGCCAGAAGGCCGAGACAAACTCCCACAAAAACGCACTTTTTAAGCTTTGCACGATTTTGCTCATTTGCTTCTCCGATCCAAAAATCCTGCGCTCAATAATCGCAAATAAGCCCCATAAAAAATGCCAGCCAGTGTAATAACGATATAGACAACAACTACAAAAGCAGAGAACAATATAATTATATTAGATGCAAACTTAACAAATCGAATTATGAACAAACTCGGCGATATTGCTATGGAGCTAGCCCACCGAATTGTAGCACGGAGGCCACGGCGACCACCATGAACAACGAAAACGGCAGAAAAACCTTCCAGCCGAGCCGCATCAACTGATCGTAGCGGTAGCGCGGTACGATGGCCTTCACCATCGCGAACATGAAAAAGCATACGCACACCTTCAGCACGAACCAGATGACGCCCGGCACCCAGTTCAGCGGCGCGACATCGAACGGCGGTAGCCATCCGCCGAGGAACAGGATCGTCATCATCGCGCACATCAGCGTGATGGCGACGTATTCGCCGAGCATGAACAGCATGTAGGGCGTGGAGGAATATTCCACCATGAAGCCCGCGACGAGTTCGGATTCGGCTTCCGGCAGATCGAAGGGCGGCCGGTTCGTTTCCGCCAGCGCGGAAATGAAAAAGATCACGAACATCGGGAATAGCGGCAGCCAGTACCAGTTGAACATGCCGTAATCGCCGCGCTGCGCGTTGACGATGCCGGTGAGGTTCAGCGTGCCCGCGCACAACAGCACCGTGATGATGACGAAGCCGATGGACACCTCATACGACACCATCTGCGCTGCCGAGCGTAAGGCGCCCAAGAATGGATATTTCGAGTTCGACGCCCACCCGCCCATGATAACGCCGTACACGCCAAGCGACGAAATGGCGAAAATATAAAGAATGCCGACGTTGATGTCCGCCACCACCCAGCCGTCAGCCACCGGCACTACGGCCCATGCCGAGAGCGCCAGCACGGCGGTGACAATCGGCGCCAGCAAAAACACGGTCTTGTCGGCGCCCGCCGGAATCACCGGCTCCTTTAGAACGAATTTCAGCAGGTCGGCGAAGGATTGCAGCAGCCCGAACGCGCCCACCACGTTCGGCCCGCGACGGAGTTGCACCGCCGCCCAGATTTTGCGGTCGGCGAGCAGCAGATACGCGACGATGACCAGCACGGCGACCAGCAGCCCCACGCTTTGCAGCACGATGATCGCCACCGGATAACCGTAGTTCGTCCAGAACTCCGCGAAATCACCCATGGACAGCTGCCCCCTCGTCACGTTCCTGCTTCAGCGCGGAAAGCTCGCCCATGATATTCGATGCGCGCGCAATTGGGTTCGTCTGATAGAAGTCATCAATCACATTGCGGAAAGGACGCTCGGACGGCTTGGTTTTCGCCTTCTCCAGGGTTTTGATGTCTGCCATTTTGCCGGGCAGGATCGCGTCGAGCGCCGCCAGATGCGGATGCAATTGATAGATCGCGGCGCGCAGCTCGCCCAGATTGTCGTAGCCGAGCGTTTTGGCTAAATGGTCTGACAGCGCCCTGATGATTGTCCAGTCTTCGCGCGCGTCGCCGGGCGGAAACACGGCCCGCTCCGCCATCTGCACGCGGCCTTCGGTATTCACATACGTGCCACTTTTCTCGGTGTAGGCGACGCCCGGAAGCACAATGTCAGCGAGGCGTGCGCCCCGGTCGCCGTGGCTACCCTGATAAACCACATAAGCCTTGCCGATGCGGCTCATGTCAAACTCGTCCGCGCCGAGCAGATACAGCAG